>ENA-ORBV01006386-ORBV01006386.1-microbial-mat-metagenome-genome-assembly--contig:-NODE-6386-length-20849-cov-5.616647_pt1 | contig 20849 bp, 15 predicted proteins | sample MGYA00237777_ERZ505514 | MGnify/ENA primary metagenome ERZ505514 (study PRJEB26160, sample SAMN06269048) | microbial mat metagenome | isolation source: Oligotrophic lake microbial mat | place... | reverse complement strand
TTTCAAGCAGAAGACGGCATACGAGATTCGCCTTAGTCTCGTGGGCTCGGAGATGTGTATAAGAGACAGGTCTTTCCGTTAACAATCAACTTCATTGTGTATGTTTTTGGGCTCAAGTTATGTTTGTAATTTGTTTTCTGTTTTGGTTGTTTATTAAAATTGTGAGGAAAAGAGACTCTGACCCATACATTCAGTCAATTACAAGGAAAGGTTGCATGGATGTGTCCAAGACTAGCTGACTTTTTGCACTGCACACGTGGATTACCACGGTTGCGAGTGCATGTAAATAGCTACCACTGCTCGGAGTAGTAGCTAACTTAGGTTTTGAACATGCAGTCACACCTCGCCAAACCTGCCTCAATGGTTGTTCCGTGGTTTCAGTGTTATTTTTGTACCCCGCTACTTGGTGTTGTACCAATAGGTCATTGATTGTCACATAGTCAGCGTTAAGTCGTAATTGATTTTGCGCGGACATCGATCGTACAATTAATTCGTGAAAACAGCCGATCTTGTTCGTGCTTCAGACGTGGCACTAAGATCTTTTATCTGCTTTACTCTTGTTGCTACGATGCGATGTAGATAGCTTCTACTTGTGGTGCGCAAGCTGCACAGCAGTCGCATGTTGTCATTAACACCGTCGATGCTGCTGCTGCTGGCCAGCGGGCTGCTACAGTGCAATCAATCCACGACAAACGACTGCAGACACGGTTGATTACGGGTAGGAACAGCAATGAACTGCACCCGACATGTTTTTTGGGCGAACAAAAGGTTTGTTGCAGGCGTCTCGGAACTCAACGCTCTTTTTCTCAACGCTCTCATGAGCACCCACAAATCAAAATCAGCAAAGTTATAAGCATTCCAGCTCACCAGAGCAGACCCGGTGCCAAGTTCAGCATCGCGATCGCGTTCGACAAAGATTACAACCCTTCCGGAACTGTTCATTGTTCATTGTCCACCTGCAACAGCACTTCCCTTCCTGGCAATAATTCTTGTTGCCTCACACATTTAAGATGGCTGCTGTTGCTGGCAAGACCGCCATCAGCCAAGCGGCCAAGCTGCTAAAACAGGCGAATGCGGCAGACATTGTGTCTGGCATTGCTGGAATTGTCCGACAAATCGCCTAGGAAAATGGCGGGGACCTGGCTGTTGCCTGGAAGATCCTTCGGAGAGAGTTGGCAGAATTCGGATTGGAGGAAGAACTTGACGAATTTTGGCAAGAGCACGGGGGCAGTGTGGCAGAAGCGGTTGCCTCCGTGGAATGCAACACCATGGATCGGGGTGGAGATGATCAGGTTGAAGAGGATTTTGACTTCGATGCCTGCATCGAAAGTTGCTGTGAGTGCTTCTGCTGCTGCTGCTTTTGATTGGATAGACCAACACGAGAGCGCTAGCGGCAATATTTTTAAATTAGCGGCAATAGCGCAACCTATGCTTTTACTTTGTCATAGCCACGGTGTACGTTCCATGCACACAACAACATTAGCTAGCTAGCTGCGCGCAGAATGTAAGGGAGAAAACGGAAAAGCCAAGGAAAACGTTCTGCTGCATGCAAAATAGCTCTGCACAGGAATGCTGGCCAGATGAATACCCAGATCATGTTTTGTAATGTTAGCTGGGCCAGAGAGTAGAATGAGGCTTCAATGCAGCAAACCAACCAATATCAACTGCGCTTGCAGTCACAAGTGCAACTGATTCTGTCACAGTCCACTTCTATGTTAATGTTCAGTGCACAAACTTCCCCAAAAAATGCATCGCCATCAATCTTGGAATTCGTCCAAGTTCGGTCGGTATAGGTCCGGAAAGTATGTTGTCAGCCATTTCCAAATGATGCAAATTACTTAGCAAAGCAAGCTCTGTGGGGATTCTGCCAGTGAAACGGTTATTATTGAACTTCAATTTGCCCAAAGTGATCTTGAGCCCAATTTCGGTAGGAATAGGCCCACTCAGATTGTTTTGTTCTAGATACAATTGCTTCAACCGTGACTCGGGCGGAAGTGTTTCTATTACATCAGGATTTCCTATAGCCGAGAACACGGACAAGTTGGGAAAGCTGGTCACAATGGAAAACGCGAATGGTCCCCGTTTGATTCCCATGGTCATAATTGATTTAATCCAAGCTCGATAGAGACGATAGTTGTTTTGTGGAGGGAGTATGGCACAGTCATCAGCGTCAAGGAAGAAAGCAATTCTATTTCTGGCGGAACGGAACAACCGACAGGATGGGGTTTCGAAAATACTCGTGCGGACCGGGACACATAATTATTTTGTGGTGCAAAGCCTGTTGCATGTACCCGGTACTTCTACTAGTAGTAGTACGGTACTAGCTAGTACTAGTCTAGCTAGTAATAGTAGCTACTAGCTAGCTTTTGCTAGCAGCTACTGTAGCTAGTAGTACGATACTACGTGCGGAACGCCCATTTTACGCTCGAAGTTGTGAGCGACCTGAAGAGATGTTCACACAATAATAATCGATGGAGGCCTACTGTACTATTACTTAGCTACTAGCTAGCTACATGTAGCTAGGCCAGTAATCTTTTCCTGGGTCTCATCCACAAAAGCCATCCAAACTTTAAATCCCCATCCCAAAGGTACTGTACCTACTTCCAGCACCTCATTATTGCGTATCCTCACTGTTCACTACTACCTGGCACCGTAAGGACTTCCTCACCAGACAGAGTATCCGTGGATGGCAAAATGCCACTGTCGACAAGCCTGCAGATCAATACATAAGAATATACAATTATAAAAGTTGCCCAACTAACTGTTTTGTGCCTAGTCGTAACTTTAGTTTTAGCTATAAGGGACACATTTTTTCGTTCAACAATCGACACCGTGACGATTGTCATCCAACCCTGCAGCCGTATGGCTGCGGCTACCACTCGTAGTAGTATTTGGACTACTATTATGACTACTACTAGGGAGACGATTTCGAGGAGGCGAACGCGATCGATTGGTGGGAAAGGATTGCCGCGGCGGCGGTGGTGAGTGACTCTTTTTCTTGGTGGATTTGGTACTACCGCTGCTGGTGCTGGTCACTTTGGAAATAAACTGTCGCATCGACGATCGATGACGAGGCTTTGCTTGTTGTTGTTGTGGTTGGTCGGAAGTACTGGCAAAAGAGACTCCCGAAATATCCATGGAATCTTGTAAATTGGTTTGGGGCGTATTGTATTTTTTGGGAAGATATCCCGGTGGATTTTCCTTTGGTAACTGTAACAATTCACTTTCAAAATGGTGCTCTTCATCTTCGACAATTTCTTCCATGTCTTTTCGACGTTCTTGTGGTGGTGGTGGTGGTCGTCGTAAGGGGGGATCCACTCCTTCCGTCCCATTTTCCTGCAGTGTTGGTGTTGCCGCCATCAGTGGTGGTGGTGGTGGTGATCTCCTCCCCTGCCGTTGTTGTCGTCGTCGTTCCGGTGGTGCCGGAGGTGATTTGTCCCGACTGGAAAACCTCTTGACCGTACCCTTTATGAGGGCCGTGACAGACGATGTGCGTTTTCGTGTTTGATCTTGTTCGTCATTATCATCTACACCAAAACTGTCACTGCTAAGATTGCTCCCTAGGAATTCGCTATTATTGTTATTGTTGTTGGAGGAATGGTCCATTCTTCTTCCTCGACTGTGCCCAAAAGCATCGGGACAGGATTGCGATAATTCCCCACCGGAAGCATCCAAGGATGGTTGTTGTTCGTTCCTTCGGCTCGAAGCATTCGATCGATTGGAAACACCCAAACTGCGACTACTATTCACGGGAAAGGATCGTTTCGGCAAGCCGTGATGTTTGGCGTGTCGATCTTGTTTGGTGCGTTTTTTTGCCTCCTCTTTGGCTTGTTTGATGGCTTCTTTTTCGGCTTTGGACCGCTCCTTTTCGGCTTTTTTAGCGGCCTTCTTAGCCGCCTTTTCTTCTTCCTTGGCCGCCTTTTCTTCCGCCTGTTGGGCCAAGACTTCGGCCGTGTGTTCTTTGGCATTGCTCGAAAACCACGGCAATAAACTTCCCCGACCTCTGGTACGCGTCGTGTGTCGTCCATCAATGGTCCGAAAGGAGACTAACGAATTCCGAAAGGTCACGACTTTGCGAAAGCGTCGCGTCCCATCGAGGGATCCCCGATTGCCACCCTTTTTGCCCCGATTTATTTTCGAGGCGGTCGTACTTTCGGAGGGATCGTGAGGATGAGAATTGCTGTGGTTGTTGTTGTTGTTGTTGTTGTTTTGGTGGGATTGGTTTAGCGCAGTGTGATTACTAGTATGCTCTTGTTGGTGACTGCTGTTGTTATGTTCAGATAGATTAAAGGCCGTCGATGGAGCTCGTACCGTCGCTTGCCAATCTTCTTGAATGGCCGGAGGCGGCAGTGGCTGTGAATCTTCGTCTTCAATCAATTGCGTCAAGGAAATATTCGCTTCCAATTGATCCACCAGCGTCTCCGATAGGTCTAAATCCGCAAAGGCATCCTTGACGTCGTCGCTCACTTCGGGACGTTTGCTCTCTTCTCTGCCGTACCTCGAAGATTGGGCATGATGTGATGATGACGACGGCGGGTCCTCCGCAAATCGCACCATGCTCTTTCACTCAAGCAGACTGAGATTGGAGTGGGGACAAGGAATGCAATTATTATGTGAAAATGAAATGAATTTTCCTCCCTCCCTTTTGGGTTGTTGGTTGGTTCTCACTTTCCCGGCTTTTTAGTACAGCTTAGTTGTCAAGTTACTGCTGCGCGTGTACCAAGATCTATCTAGCTAGTAGCTCTAGCTAGTTAGTAGGTATCATGTATCAATCCACAAACTACTAGTCTAGTCGACAAAAACAAAGGACTTGATGCAGGTTGTATGGTACTGTACTAGTATGCATGCGGGCAGGCCATGCCTGTGTTTCAACAATGCACCGGCACCTATTGCACCGTTATGCTGTTAATAGCTAGCTAGTACAGTCAAAACCACGCGTGTTCGTACCAGGTACTCCGAGCAGAGTACGATCACTTGCGCCACAAGGAACGTTATTGCAATTTGTCTCCTCAGTTTACACCCACATTCTTTATTTTGAAGGGGTTTTACACACGATTGCAGCGCGACAACGTAACATGACGGTGCAAACGACAACGCTAATTCATAAGAAGCCTTTCAAAACAAGATTTAGGAAGAAATTTCATTGGAGCTCATGAGCGTCTTTACAATAATTTGTTCAGACGCACACTCAGATCCCCAGCTTCCCCGTGATCGACAGAGCGTCTCCATGAAGGAAGGGTGAGGCTCACCACAATCATGCATGCCATTGAGAACATTAAACCATATATACCGAAAGCAGGAGGACATCCATCTAAGATGAGCAACCAAGACAACGATAGCAAATTAGGTTCGCCTGCTGTGCCTCCTCCCGCTGTAGAGCAGCAACCACCAGAACGAAATGAATCCGTCGACAGTGCCGCCTTTTTTGAAGGCCAAGATGAGTACGACGAGTATGATGATTTCGGGGCCGCTGGCTCCGCCGCCGCCGGTGGTGGTGGTGGTGCCTCGAAACAATCCAAGCGACAGGACCATCGAGGTGGAAGTGGAGGTTCGGGCACCATTTATTCGGCCAAGCATGTACGGCAAAAGGAGGCACTCCAAAACAACACTACGAAACGAGCAGCCAGTCCCAAAAAGAAATGAATAGCATACGTTTTGGTTGGGATCATTCATTTTTTGTAGTTGCACTGTTTGCTAGCTAGCTACTAGCTAGCTAATCGCTGAGGAGTGGAAGACTTGAAACTGGCTACAAAAGCTAAGCAAACATTCCTTCGCCAATGCCTTGTGCCGCTTGTGGTAGCACATGACCTGTGCTTGTGACTACTAGTTAGCAGGATGCATTCTCTCCTCAGAACTAGCTAGCATAATGCGTTCTCTCCTCAGCATAGTAGACTAGGTGAAAGACAATCGCCCCACACAATCTAATTCCAAAACATACAGAAAACACTATTCAGTTTTAAAGTTAAATTCAAATCAGCTAGATCGATTTAAAATTATAATTAAAAAATAGATACACACCACTTCTTACTCCCATTCAAATCCTGATGAAAGTCGGAAAACGATCGGTAGACTTTTTACATGGATGAGACCTAGGCGCCTTGGTTCCTAAATACTTGGCGTGAATGTCGAACAGCTATTCCGCGCGACGACAAGACTCTTCCTTCATAATTTAGTATGGCTACGACTGTTCGCAGGAGAGCCTCTCGTTCGTAGGACGACGAGTAAGTTGCAAACTCAATTCGGCAGATTTGCAAGCTACAAACAAGCGCCTTCTTCCGACTGGATTGGATATGACGACCATGGATGGCCATGGCTAAAACACAAACACGTTACGTGGCGCCGCTTTGTGCTCCATCTGTGCTTCTTCTTTGTATCAAGGGACCAAGCGCATCCAAATAATAGATGGTCGTCCTCCTGATCATCATGATGCTTGCCGTCATGATGGTTGCTGTTGTTGTTGTCGTCGTCGCGGTGGTGCTGTCGTCCTTTGTCCTGTTTCCACAGCATCAGCAGCATCGCTATAACGATGAATTATTTTTTCTTCGCCACCGAATCACAAGGATCGTCCATCCATTTCATCATGGCCTCGTGGAAGAATTCCGGTGAGGATACAAAGACGTCCTTGGCCGGAAGGAAACTTTCCCGAATCCACACGGAAGCAAGGCGTGACATTTGCATGAGCTCTTGACGAAGCTTGTCGTTGGAAGCGTCGCAAATATTGATTTTGCGTTGGTCGCGGGTCGCCTGTATCTCCTTGTCCCATTTCTTGCCGGGGGTATAATGGGGTGGTTCTGCCGGTAACAGCTTGTCCGGGTCGTGGCTATCGATATCCAGCCCAATAAATGCCATTAAATCATTTCGTAATTGCGCGGTCCGACTTTTGTTGTGAGAGTCTTGCAATTGCGACATTTCCAAGACCATGACGGGATTGCGCGTGACTCTAGCTTTGGCGGCCGATTGGGGTTTGTACTTGATAATCTCTTGTTCGGTCGGTGTGGGAAAGGCGCTAAGAGTTTTGCCCATGCGATACATGTATTCGGCAAAATTGGCATGATCCGTACAGACTCCGAGCGAATCAACGTTGCATTGTCCTATACTATCCAAGGGCAAGACAAAGGGATCATTTGGCTTTGGCAAATTTTGAATGCGAAAATTGTAGAGGGATTGATACTGTAGATTGTACATTGTGTTTGCATTGGTTGAAATGAAGACAGAGGATAACATCCAAAAAAAGGGTCAGAAACAAAGGTTGAGAAAGTCAAAATCTACCAGAGAAAATCACTGTCCAAACCATTCGATATCTCTTTGGTTGTTGTAGATGAACCACCCAATGTTTGTGTAAACTTACATACAAGACAGGATGCCGGAGTGCTACAATCAATCGTGTTTGTGGAAAATACTTGTCGAGCATGTGCAAGGCATTGGCATTGAAAATATCAATGGGACTTTTATAGCCGCGTTTGTACTCGTAGCCGTGCGGAAATTGGGTATACATGCGCCAGGCCAAGGTCCCCGTTTCATTCGTGTACAAATCATAGATTTCTTCTTGAAAGCACTTGACGGCCGGCGACGCCCCCAACCACTCCATTAATGTGGAAGTCCCGCACTTTTCAAAGCCGACAATGGCAAAATCCAATAAAAATTGAGGATCCGAAATGATTTCTTTGCGTTTTTTGCCATTTTTGTTGGTCACGTCCACCACAATATCTTCGAGTTTGGGCCACGATGGTTTTGTGGTTGGGGTTGTATTGTTGTTGTTGTTGTTGCCAGATTGTTGTTGTTGTTGTCCTTGAAAGAGATTGGGTTTGGCACGTCGATAATGTCCAATGGGAGACAATACAGCTTCGGTAGTTTCACGGGGAAGTACTTCTCGTGCTTCTCTACTGGAAGTAGAAGTACCAAGCTTGTTGTTTTCTCGACAAGATGACGATGCCGACAAATTCCATTGCCCGAGTTGAACCACGATGAAGACTTGAACACTCAAAAAGGCCACCATGAAAAAGGTGGGCAAGAAAATTCCATAGCGGCCCAACATTCCTTGAAGTCTATTGGAAACAACCTGACTTGTGTGGCTAGAATTCATTTTCGTTTCGTTCTCTCTCCACTGACAAATATTGTTGAATATAGGTAACAGTATAACAAAGAGAGAAGCAAACAAGGCCTTGTTCTCTGTATTGGTTAGTGGAGACGAAAAAGTGTAGGAGAAGGTCAAGAAGAAACGCGGTTCCAAGGCGGTTCGCGCTTCCTTCCGCGTGAATGACCATGATGCCATTCCATGCCACTGCGTTCCATGCACGCACGTCATCGATATACCCGGGCAGACAAAAAAACGGAGGAGGTACACTGTGCTACTTTTCTTGGTGAGCCTATTTATTCGGCTACACTTGTATGCTAGCTATAGTAATAGCTAGTTATCTAGCTAGAAAGTCCACTACTACTACAGCATTAGGTCTGTGTCCTCATAACAATGAATAATGATACAATATTCTTGTCACTGTTTTGCCATGGAATGCTACAGTACCATCGTCTCTCCCTGGGGCTAGTACGTATCCGTTTTGGTTGGATAACGAAATCGACGCCTCATCATGAAAGTGGTCCTTCTTACAAACAAATTCTCGTCCCCCCTGGACGGCAATGGGCATTTTGCCTTTTTCGTCGGGTCGTCCCTCTTGTGTTCCAACCAGTGGCATTTGTGGACAACTAATTCAGTGCCTTTTCGATCCATATACAAAGGACACCACCAGATTTCATTTAGCAAATTGAGTCCTATATTATCTTGTATTGGTGTACTGAAAAGCATGATGGTGCTCTGCCGCCCACTCTTTGAGAGTGGTCAGGGGCCGACCCAGTAATTTCTCAAAGGGTTTTGGATCAAAGGGAAGTTGCTTTCCATCGCCTTGCGCCATATACTGGTAGAGCTCGGACAGGACTGGATTGTCACTCTTCCATTCCCCCAACGAAGGCGCCTTTGGATATTCGATGGCCACATTCAACCCCGCACTCAATTGCGCCGCAATGTCCCTGTGGGAAAGCAACTCGGGTCCACAGCACTCAATAAAGGAATGATTGTAATTATTTAACAGGTAATCTTTGGTGTCGGCTTCCAACAAGGCCGCCGCGGCGGCTCCAATATCCCGAACATCGACCGGTGGAATCCAACAATCGGGAACCGCCAACAATTGCTGCTTTTCGAGCATGGACGCTCCATGGACATGGGAAAAATTGGACATGAAATAACCGCCTCGCAAGACGGTCCATTCCATGGCATTGCCAATTTCCGATGTCAAGTGGTCTTCGGTAGGAACAAAACGCGACGCCAAAATGGGCAATTCCGTTGGCGCCTGTACGGTCCAACTCCCGACGTGCACGACCCGCGAGACGCCCACTTCTTGGGCGGCCTTGATCATATGGATGCTCTTGGCAGCATCGTCCTGAAGGCCGGCATGATAATCCAAGGGTGTCACCAGCATGGCACGATCGATGCCTTCCAAGGCTCGGCGCAGGGAATCCATGTCGGTCGCATTGACGAAGGGAAAGACGTCGTATTTGCAATCCTTGCGATTCAGTTGCGAAAGGGGAAGAGAAGATCTGGCCGTGGCGGCTCGACCTTGCACCCGAAAGCAACCACGGACCAAACTGACAGGAGAGGTGGATGCATTCGATAACAGCTTTTGCATGCAGGCCAAACCCGAGGCACTGTTGCCGGTAATCACAGCGACTTGGACCATGTTTGTTGTTGTACTTGAAAATTTGTACTTGTACTTGTAATGTGTTTTTCTGCCTGTTCGACAAGTTGTGTCAATGAATCAAGGGTTTGCGACTTTTGCGATGATTGAAAGTGATGATGTGCCGATGGAATTAGCTGAAGTGCCAATAAATGTGAGGACAGGATCGAGGCATCAACATCATGGTTGTTTTGCCTCCGCTCAAGATTTGGTTTGGAAAAGTGTCAACAAAACACGAAGTGATGTGCGTCTTTAAAAAGGATCTTTTCGAGTCGTGCGTCTGGATACACATTTTCAGTCGTGAGGTTCCACGAAGGTTTCTGATCACATCTTTCTATTTTATTTCGTTGCGTATCTGAATATCCGCCGACAACTTACTTATAAAATACATTATCATAACACAACAACAACGATGAGCTTGACAACATCTTGGAATCTCTTTATGGGTACAGGACTTATCCATTGTTGTGTGGGACTTCTGATACCGGAGATACGCCAGCCCCTTGTACGGATCGGCACGGAATGGACCACTGAGGTAGGCGACATGCAGGATCGATATCCACGAGAATGCGCCTTTTGGTTTCACTTTGGTGGGATCATGATGATATCGCAGGGGTATCTTTTGCGACGATATTGCTTGGAAACGGGCAAGCGATCTCCCAGGTGGTTTGGCTGGTACCTAACTGCATTGGGAGCTTTGAGTGTCTCGGTCATGCCCACAAGTGGATTTTGGCTCGTCATTGGCCAAGGCTTGTGGATTCTTTCTTGGGGCGAGGAGATTGAAACGAAATTGGCGTAGATGTGGCGCCGTCTGTGATATTCTTCGACAACTCGGTGACATCACGCTCCATATCATCCAGGTGAAGCCGCCTGAGGGTGTCTGTCGACGAAGGCTGGATTGGCCTCCCGGAAACCCCGTTGGATTCGTCAAAGACCCTGTTGATGTTTTGGCTTTCTGACGGAGCATTGCCTGTGTGTGGTGTGAAGGGCATCGTTAGTGTTTGCAATTCGTTTATCGAAATGGGGTACCTTGCCCCCAAGATCGTAGCGCATGATGCGGAATTGGAATTCCGGTCTTGGACGACAAGGGTATGAAGTCAGTACAGATAAAATCACAAGATAGTCATAGAAACAGCAATTCATCTATAATAATTATAGCTGCTTCGTAACATCCAAGTGGCCACCTATATATAAATATGCCATACACTCATTTTTTGGGAGCTCTTCCGCCAACCTATTTCAATGATCCGACGCCTTCCCTTTTGAAGCGTTCCAAAAGATCTTTGCAAAAATTCAAAAAGGCAGGGTCGTCGACTGGACAACAAACAGCCGCATAGGATGCCACTTTAGCATCACATTCCGGAACATCATAGGTCTGCTTGAAGCCGTCTGGGAGCGTCAAAACCGTATCGATATAATGGACCATGCCGTTCGTCGCGGCAACATCACCTCCCGTAACGGTAGTCGAATTATTGATGACGAGAGGAGTTCCAGAAAAATTAAGCATCGATCCTTGCTCTGTTGCCAGTTCTTTTTGGTCGCTGAGATCAAATACCGACCAAGTTCCGGGGATGATATGATATTGAAGGATTTGAGTAAGTTGAGTGTTGGTCAGGCCGCCAAAATACGTATCCGGGAGTCCATCAAAGGCACTATTGATAGGGGCCAGCAACGTAAAAGCACCGTCGCCCGACAGAGTATCGTTCAAACCACTTTTCCTCAATAGACCTCGAAGAGTTGAGAGACCACCGTTGTCTTTCACAAGGTCCATGATAGTTTTTCCGCTTGCTTGGGCTGCTCCCGTCGGAGGTGATGGTGTAGGTGAGGCCGTAGTTGCATTTGTTGTGGCTGCCCCGGTCGGAGGGGGCGGTGTAGGCGAGGGAGTAGTTGAGTTTGTTGTGGCTGCCCCGGTCGGAGGGGGCGGTGTGGGCCCCGGTGTAGGTGCAGTTGTGAGGGCTGCTACAGGAGACAGCGTAGGTGCTCTTGTCTGGGCTGCTACAGGCGAAAGTGTTTGGGCAGTTGTTGGCTTGACTGTTGGCTTCACTGTTGTAGGCTTTGCAGTAGGCAAAGGTGTAGGTACAGTTGTCGGGGTTGCAACAGGCGCTGTAGGCTTTGCAGTAGGCAAAGGTGTAGGTACAGTTGTCGAGGTTGCAACAGGCGCTGTAGGCTTTGCAGTAGGCAAAGGTGTAGGTACAGTTGTCGGGGTTGCTACAGGTGCCCTTGTCGTCGGGCTAGTGGTAGGCTTTGCAGTTGGTAAAGGTGTTGGTACAGTTGTCGGAGATGCTACGGGTGCCCTGGACGTCAGGCCAACAGTTGGTGATTCGGTTACAGCATTGGTAGCCACAGTTGAGAGAGCATCAGCCGTGGGGGCTGACGTCTCTCCAAGTGAATCATCAACAAAGCTCTCAGTAGGAGACGACGACATGGCTGCCGAGGGTGCACTTGTTGGTACGGATGTATTCTGAGGAGAGGCAGCCACGGTCTCAGTATCTACAAATTCGTCTGGTTCCGTTGTGATGGGAAGAAGAACGCCATCAATTTTGTGAACCACTCCGTTTCTGCTTTCATTTGTCTCTACAATGTGAGCTTGATACCCGGAATCATCAGTCAATTTGATTGGATTGGTTCCGTTTCCATCTACAGACACAGTAAGTCTACTGCCTTGCAAGCTCGTCAGCGTCATGCCGTCTTTTATGTCCGCCACCATATAGCGACCAGCCACCATGTGATAAGACAAGACTTCGTCGGTCGATTCTTGTAGTTCCAGTGCCTCTAAAATAAAGGATGGGAATTGCTCGAAAGCTAGATCTGTTGGCGCGAACAGTGTAAATGACCCTGCGCTTTCAAGGGTGGCATCGAGACCAGAATCTTGTAACAATTGAAGATATGTCGAGAATTCGGAATCCACCTCCAGCAGCTCGAGCACGGTCGGTTCTGGAATCGATGAAGGGGCGGAAGTGGATAAAGTATCAGAAGGCACACCCGAAGGCGCGGATGTTGATAATGTTTCTACTTCTACCGGTACTTCAGTGTTTTGGTCGGACATCGTAAATGTTGGGATTAAGACAGCATCGATCACATGAATAATGCCATTTTTTGCCAAAATGTTTGCGTCTACGATATTGGCTTGTCCGTTGATGGATGAAGTGGGCGAAAATACCAAGGTATCTCCTTGAAGCGTTTCCAACTCCAATCCACCAAAGAGATCTTCCGTGGAGTAAATACCACGAACGACATGGTAGTAGAAAAGTTGGAGGGCCTCTCCATTGTCCATACCAGCAAGCGTCCCGTCTGCCACTAGCACGTCCATTGCGGCATTGTTTGGGGCAAACACTGTCACTGGTGACCCATCGGCTTGATATAGAGACGCCAGTACTTCGTTTGAAAAGTCAGCAAAATTGAAAATCTGAGGTGTTCCATCCGCCAATTGTTGAATGGTAAGTCCCGCCGATGGAGGCAAGAGGATGTTTTCTTCGAGGACGTGAACGACACCGTTGGCAGCCATGATGTCCACCGCAGCCATTGGTACTCCATTGATGGTAATATTCGGGTCGGAGCCCATGACCTTGACCGGATTCCCTTCAATAGTATCTGCAAACATGCCCTCCTTCAAATCTGCCCGCAGGAATTCACCCACAATCACATGGTAGGCCACAAGACTAGCAAGGTGCGCCTTCCATTGGGGTTCCCTGTATTTTGTGAAATTCAAACCCGAGGCTAGAAAGGCGTCATTGGTAGGAGCAAATACTGTGAGTGATGAGAGTTCAGAGTCTAAAGATATGTAAAGATTGGTCTCGTTCAAAAATGCCGCCAAAACGGAAAAGTCTGGATTGGCATTTGCAATTTCCGAAATACTGAGTGGGACTTCCTCCTCGTCGGCTGGTGCTTCTGTTACGCGTGTCGCATTGGAGGGCGGCGAAGTTAATCGAGTAGCGCTAATATTGGGAGTCGGACTCATGGTAGGGGAGAGTGTTGTGGGAGCAATGGATGCCAGACTGGCGTCGTCTGGAGGAGAGGTCGGTTCGAAAGAAATATCCAGAGCGTCGGTTTCGCCTGCGGTTGCCGCAACAGAGGGGACAGCAGTGGGTGTTGTTGTGGCGGTTGTTGCAGGAGCAATAGGTGCTACATTGGCCTTTTCGTCTGGAGGAGGAGTCGGTTCGAATGACATCGCAATAGTGGTGGTTTCGGTTTCGCCTTCGGTTGCGACCACGGAGGGTGCAGCAGTAGGCGCCCGGGTGCTGGTTGGTGCAGCAGTGCCCAAGTCTGGAATCATGACAGAATCAATGTAATGAATAATGCCGTTGTTGCCCAAAATATCCGACTTTACAATGCGAGCATTGCTATCGAGAATCAATTCGTCTCGGCCGCCAGCGTCTTTATTCCGAGCTATACTGATTGTAAGGGGTGTTCCTTGACTGGTCTCCCATAATGTTGTAGTATCAATGGACATTAAATCCTCGGCTGTGAGAGCTTCGTTCGGAATGACATGATAGGTCAAGACGGTCACGCGATCCGAAGGTGACAGTGTATCGAGCATAGCCGAAATGGGAAGCTTATCATAGGCTGAGTTCACTGGAACAAAGATTGTGATCGGTCCTTCTCCGGAAAGTGCGGCAACGAGATTATTTTCTTTCAAGAGCTGCGCAGTACGACTTGCTTCAGGATTGTCCGCCACAACTTGTACCACAGTTTGCTGGACATACGGTGGCATCAAGAGTTTGTTGATAGTGTGAATAATGCCATTACTAGCCCCGGTAATGTTAGCAGTCAAGATTTGAGCATTATTGAGTGAAATGGTAGGCGTGATACTGTTTACCGTAACAGAGGAGCCTTCCATGGTTGGTAATTCCATCCCCTCGTACAGCTCGACTGTTTCGAGTTTGGAGTCCGGAACAATGTGATATTCTAAGAAGGCTTTGAGATGTGCCTGCCATGCTGGGCTTAGTAACTTGAGTGGCATTTCATCAAAGGCACTATTAATAGGTGCTAGTAATGTATAAGGTCCAATCTTGGTTTGCAGTGGCTCTTTCAAATCGGCAAGAGCGAGAGCATCTCTGAATTCGGTCAAGGAGATTTCAAAATTTACCAAATCCCATAACGAGATACCGGGAACAGCAGGAGCACCTTCCAGGGAACTAGTAGTAGGGCTTGTAGAGGGAGCACTAGCGTCAGAATCAGCTTTAGGGGTAAACTCGGTCGGGCTGGTGGTAGGCACAGGGTCAGTGGAAACAACAGGAAGCAGAACAGTTTCAATGGCATGCATGACTCCGTTACTGGCCAATACGTCCAATTGATCGGGATCTGATACAAAGGTGGCTTCACCGACAATTCCCATGACATTCAAATCAAATTTCGTTCCGTGAAGGGTCTCGACTTCTACCCGTTCGTTCATGGTCAGGGAATACGCCATGTGAATGCTCGGAACCAAGTGATACAAGACAATTTGCGTCAAGGCTTGATTGTCCAGTTGATTGAAGATGGTGTTTGGAATCTTGGCAAAGGCTTCATCGGTGGGTACAAAAAGCGTCAAAGGCCCATCTTCTTCCAACAAATCCGAAAGCATCAATTCTGAAACCAAATCCAAAAAGCGTGAATATTCTACCTTGCTGGCAAGGTGCTGCAACAGTGTCGTTTGTGCATGACGTGGTAAGAGTACAGCATTCACGGTATGCATAATACCATTCGAGGCTTCATCATCTGCGGCAATAACCATGGCATTTTCTTGAAAGGTAATGGGATCATGTTCGGTGATTTCTACCATTTTGCCACCAAACAAGGTAGGAATTAATGTCAAGGTTTCTTGGAAATCTGAAGCCATGTAATAGCCATCAATCACATGGAAACTCAACAAGGCAATCAAGTAATCCGTCCATTCGGGTTCCAAGTATTTTCCATTCAAGCTTTCAAAGGCTTCATTTTTGGGAGCCAACAAGGTATATGTACCATTACTATTATCCACGCTGGCCATGTTGAGAGCGCCATCCTCAAATCCCGCCACATTCATGGCAGTGGTCAGTGTTAAAAAGGTGGAAGGATCCGCCAAGAGAAGTTCGTACAAGGTAGGTAATGGCGCCAGTTCTACTGCTTGGACTTTAGTACCAAGACAGGCAAGAGACAGCAGCAAGGAGAGCAGCCATCGTACCGGTAGGACTTCTCTGGTTGTCATGATGGATTGTTTATTATGTTCTGGTCTAGACTGCTTTCCGATAAAGTTCAATGGTCGCTAAGCAATGATAATTATATCCGCTGGCTCTGTTTGATATATCTGTTCTGTCAATCATAGGTTTATCAAGGTAGATTTTAAATATTTAGCTCCGTATGCCCACTCATGCATTCGTTATTTTATGAGAACGGATTGTCTCGCCTGGTGCACGTCAAACCATACCGATATTGTTTGCAGTACAAAAACCTATAGTAGGCGTTTCCAAGGCACGATTGAGAGTAGGAATTCACGTTTTATGACGTTTGGTTTCGATTTTCAAATGTTTAAACTGTTGTTTAGGGGCAAACTGATTATCCCCAAGAATAACCCTTTGTTGCCGTTGTTCGCGGTCAGGAAAACACGTCATGGTCGGATTGGTCAACATTCAAGTACCACAGAAAATGTTGTTGGACGATACCATGCTACTTTGTAGTCCGTAGCGGAGAGCACCACCTCACTGTTAATATATTTGTTGCTGCAGTACACAAGGATAACCAATTGAACATACAACCTTCAGCTTGTACGAGGACTATTGACTGTACCACCGTCGTGAGTCCCCTGCAGCCAGTCAGTGCCCCTGCTTGTTGGAAAGAAAAAAACATAGACAAAAATGATGGTTTCTCAAAATTGGCAAAGAATACAAGGCCTGTTGCTGTTACTTGCAACTTTGCTTTTTTATTGCACGGAAGCACTCGCACCACAACAATCTACACAAGCTCTTGAAAAAACTCCTGTTGTGATTTGTCCTGGATTTGGCAATGACAAAATTGATTATTATGAACCCTTGCAACAACCACGCGATGTTGGACTTGTCGCCTGTTTGGAACGCCGTGGCTTTGATCCAAATTTGATTTTTTGTTTGCCCGTGGAACGCAAAGATTGGTTTCGTGTGGCCGGTGGTTTGCTCGATCTGAATTTCTACACGAATCAAGCCTTGCCCACAGGGGGAGGATATGGATGGTATTTACAACGCTTCAAGGATACTGTGGATATGGCACATGAAGCTGCCAATACGGATGATGCCATCAATAATAATCGAGTCTTGGTCTTGGGTCATTCAGCCGGTGGTTGGTTGGCGCGAGCAGGTATGGGCAATGGTGTTTGGTGTGAGGAAACACAATCCAAAACGGCCGACAAAATTTGTGGATTGGTCACTGTCGGTGCCATTCATAAGCCACCTGTTTCCGTCGGATCGTGTGTGACACGAGGGGCCTTGGCCTATACCGATCAAAATTATCGTGGAGCCTTTTTAAAAGAAGATGGCATTGGATATGTATCCGTCGGTGGCGATGCCATTGTAGGAGATGAGACCAAAAAAGATGAGCCACAACCTACGGATGCCGATGCTTTGTATGCCACGCGAGGAGAAGGTTCGGCGGCTCGAGTTGCCTTTACATCCTACAAGGCGGTTTGTGGACAGGGTGATATGACGGGCGATGGTGTTGTGCCATTGGAATGGACCCAACTAGAAGGGTCCAAGCAATTGAAATTGGAAGGTGTCCTCCATTCCATTAATGAAGCAGGTACCACCATTCCCACTAATCGTTGGTATGGATCCGAAGCTGTCATTGATCGTTGGTTACCTACGGCTCTCGAAGAAGCAGGCATTAAAACGAATGAAGCAGGCATTAAAAAGAATGCCTTTGATATCGGAACACTCCAAAAATGGGCCTCGGACATATTTCAGCCTCAGTAATTAAAACAGTTTTCCATATTGTAGGTACTAATGATAATATAGTACTACGTAGCTAGCGACATTATTCATAGACAGAGAGCTTGATCAAACGTGCCTATGAGAGAATTGTATCATGTGGTAAACATGTGCAGCAATGTTGGTGACAGCGGTAACCTATCACATGAGGGAAGAAAACTAGAAAACCTCAATACTGAAGTACCGCTTTCTAAGGATCCTAACGTTACCTGCAGGTAGCATGCTGAAATCAGCTCTTTTGTACCATGCCAGGAAGCAGACCACCCGGAATAGAGCAAGCTTTAAGCTTTTGCTTCTCCGAGTGTTCGGATTCCCAGCTGCTAATGTCTTGTCGGTGAGTAGGGGGAACGAAAAATTAGTTCTAGAACAAACTGCTTTAGTCTACTAGATCTTCTTATAATTGCTAATCGCTTGGAGTCAAAAACGCAATCAACGAATCCAACACGTGCCCCCTACGAGTGTAAAATCACTCCTAGTGCATTTTTTGTTTTCAGGTGCCTTTCCTTCTTGCAAGGCTGCAACATTTTCAATGACTTCTTCTTGATACTCCTTCAGAGCGCCTTTGTAGGTATCCAACCAAGCAGAGAGTGGAATACCTAGTATGACTCTGATTTCCTTGCGAAATCGTTCCTCCCCAGTGTAGTAAACCAGGGATCCAAAGTGACCATCCATCTCGCTCATGGTTTCTACGATTTCTTCGAATTCGTCCGATGTGAAATAGGCTTGAATCCATGGAATGAAGATATCTTCATCCATTTCAAGTTGTAAAAAAAGATTGTGTTTGTAGGAACCGTCAAAACCACGTGCAAATCTACGGTTCCCGACGTTTCGGTCGAGATTCCACAAATCCCGATCCACATCTTCAATGTTCTTTTTCAAGCTGTCGGGACACTTCACACGCGTTTCCAGAAAGGGTAGCAACACCGTTTCTATCCAGTTCGTATGTCGTTTGACATGTTCCGAGTGATAGTTCCAAGCTGCTTTCAAACAGTCTTCCTGCCAGTCCTCATATCGGTACCGACGGTCTTCCTTTTGGCCTGTATAGCTGAGGTCCGGGAGGGCGGCCATACATTTTTCCAATTCTTCATATTCGCCTCGCAGCGATTGGATGGACAAGAAGAAGCGATCTTCTTCTTTGTTCCAACCAAACCAAGTGGATGCTTTGTCCGGGGGAAAGAAGGGATCCTCTTGAAATTCTGTGAAATCACGTAGGTCTTCTTGGAAGAAATCCTCGTTCAGGTACCCCGGCATCGACATGGTGTACTTGTTATGCATGGTCGTCTTTTGTGGCTTCGCGGCTTTTGTGCTTTTGCGGCTTTTGCGTCATTTGGTTTATGCGCTGGTCGTAAGGCAAAATAAAAACAATGGCATGGAGCTTTCATCACCCTCTCACAAAGTAGTAGTGCGAACCTGCTGAGTTGCCAAAATTGGTGAAGTTCTCAATTGCCCTTGCACTGGCTGCCTTCAGTAGATGGATCTATGTTGGTCGAAAAAAATATGACCCAGTCAGTCACATATCCGAACCACGGTGTTTCGAAGAACATACAGTGTACTGATATTGTAGATAAGAGGTCACATGTCTGCAAAAAACTGGTGAAATTCTTCGAAAGGTACTGTAGGACTGCTGAGATTCATCGACCGGGGAAACTGGCAGCAAGTGTTTCTGAGGCGTGCGTGGTAAAAACAGAAGGACGAAAAGACCAATGCCCCGGGGTCTTGGTCAGTCGGTCGGCAATCTTTGTAATGTTGGGGTGGTCAGTGGTCACATGGATGGTGACCGCGTTGTTAAGAACGATTTTTTTGTGGCTTGATCATAATTATCAATTTATCATGCTATGCCCGAAAAACAGTGTCTGCGTGACTTGTCCTGCAGTCTTTTGTCTTTTCTCCTGATGTCCCGAAGTTCTCCTGGACTGCTGCTCCAATGCAACCGTTGCGTGGCACTGTGGTGAAACAAAACAATGAGGAAGGAAATTTGATTGCACGGTGCAGCGCGACCAGTGGTGGCACAGCAAACCAGGCTCCACTCTGCAGGACCACAATGTCAGAGCCTGCAGTGGCCACTGACGCTGCTGCTCCAAGCAGCTGTTTGGTGGTGGCCAGCATCCCTGTGCACCGCTGCTGGTGTCACACATGCAGCACCACTGACAGTGGCAGTGATGCCTGCCACTGCTGCCTGCTGTTGGTCCACAGCTGGGTGACTGATCACTTGAAGTTCCAAGATGACATCACAACAGCAGTCAAGTGACAACAGAGTCATCGCCCGAGTCTTGATCCAATCCAAGTGTGATTTCTGGATCAATGAGATTGTTCCCTGAATCTTCTTTGCAACCATCAATGAGCAATTCCGAGTGATGTGTGTGCGTGTCACAACAAACATGCAAAAGTTGGGGGATCTAGAAAATTGATTAGACAACAATTCATGGTGTTTTTTCAGGTGGACATCACCCAACTTTGTCATCTTTGGGGTGTGCAGTTTCAACAAATGCTAGCAGGTTTTGTTGATCTCTGCAGTTTTCCCTCATTCATCAATGACATGGTCAACAAGAGCCGCGCTTTTGTTGGATGTTGTCTCAATTTTCAAAGTTGTTCCTTTTTCGTAACTTTTCCGCAATTTCATAGAAATCAATGACAATTGTCAGTTTAAACTTCATGACTTTTCATGCACCTGTCATCAAAGAGACACCCCACAGCGTTGAGTCTTGATGAATTGACTCTGACCACCGTTGAACTTGAATTGACAATCCAGTCTAAGTTTTTAAAAACTTTGTTTAGAAGTTTGGGATAACTTTTTTCTTCAACAAGCATTTTGAGGATTGGGGCATTCGTTCACTGCATGACCCCATTCAAAAGTTTGTCTGAGGGCTAGTGCTAATGAGTGGAAAGGTTGCTGAAAGTGAGTTCAGAAATTGCAAGAAAGCAACGACAATGCTTCAAAACATCATCAGCTCCACATGTGTTCATTTTCCTGCTGCATTTGTTCTAAAAGTTGGGTGGGGGGCCTATCAATTAGCTTCAAGTTGCTTCTCCTTTGTTGACTCGCATGACAAAAGTTTATAAACTTCTTATCCTTGTCCTGGAAAATGTTAAATGACTCAACCAATGATGTTTCTAGAAAATGTTACAAAAGGCAATGATGGACATCATTGTTCAACCTGTCTCTTATACACATCTCCGAGCCCACGAGACTAAGGCGAATCTCGTATGCCGT
>ENA-ORBV01006384-ORBV01006384.1-microbial-mat-metagenome-genome-assembly--contig:-NODE-6384-length-20852-cov-5.731889_pt1 | contig 20852 bp, 12 predicted proteins | sample MGYA00237777_ERZ505514 | MGnify/ENA primary metagenome ERZ505514 (study PRJEB26160, sample SAMN06269048) | microbial mat metagenome | isolation source: Oligotrophic lake microbial mat | place... | reverse complement strand
GCTCGGCGCGTCCGGCACAACCCCGAGCCAGTCGAGATCATCGAGAATGCCCTGCTCGCACGCGGCGCGGCAGCGGCCCCGATCGTGATCCTCGAGGCGCAACAGCACTCGTCCCCCGTGCGCACGGGCGAATCCCCAGACCCAGACCGCGTTGACGATATGGCCGAGGTGGAGGGAGCCCGTGGGGGCGGGGGCGAAACGCGTCGTGAAGCCGCGCAGGAGGGTGGGGTGCAGCAGCACTCCGGTTGGGGTGACTGGATTATGCTTCATCCACCCTCTCGCGCGCGACCCTTTCTGCGCGCGTGCTGTTCAGTGCGGGTCTGTGAAGCGCCGTCCTGCTGAGCGCGATCCTTCGACGAACCAAGCGAGCGCCATGCCCGAGTCCGTGACGATTGTCGAAGTCTCCCCGCGCGACGGGCTCCAGAACGAGCGCGCCGTGCTCGACGCGGCCGTGAAGGTCGCGCTCATTGACCAGCTCGCGGCGGCAGGCCTCCCGATCATTGAGGCGACGAGCTTTGTCTCACCGAAGGCCATCCCGCAGCTCGCGGACGCCGAGGCGGTGATGGCTGGGATTACTCGCCGGCCGGGGACGCGCTACACGGTGCTGGTGCCGAACGAGCGGGGGCTCGACCGCGCGCTGAGCACGAAGCCCGACGGCATCGTGGTGTTCGGCGCAGCAAGCGAGACGTTTTCTCAGCGCAATATCAATTGCACGATCGCCGAGTCGATTGAACGCTTTCGCCCGGTCGTGCGGCGCGCGAAGGTGGCGGGGCTCTGGGTGCGGGGGACGATCTCCTGTGCGCTCGGCTGCCCCTACGAGGGGGAGATCACTCCTGCCGCGGTCGCGCGGCTGGCGGGCGAGTTCGCGCAGCTCGGTGTCGATGAGCTCTCCGTGGCCGACACGATCGGCGTCGGGACGCCGGATCTCACGCGTCGGGTGTTCGAGGCGGTGTTCGCGCATGTGCCAGTCGCGCAGGTGAACGCGCACTTTCACGATACGTATCAGCGGGCGCTGCTGAATCTTGATGCCTGCTTGGAGATGGGCGTGCGGAGCATTGATGCGAGTGCGGCAGGGTTGGGCGGCTGCCCCTTTGCTCCCGGTGCGACGGGGAATATCGCGACGGAATCGGTGCTCGAGCTCGTACAGGTCCGAGGTCACGAGACCGGCGTGGATCTCGAGGCAGTGCGTGCGGCTGGCACGTGGATTCGGAGTCAGCTCACGTAAGGCGCGGGCTCGGGTTCGGTTCGTCCGTCAGGTACCAGCATCCGTTCGCGCTGCGCCTTTTTGCACCCTGCCCGTCATTCCCTCACAGGCGAACCCCGACACGGCCGTTGCCAATCCCCGACTGACTCACCCCGTCTCCATTCCGATTCTTCGAGTGGCCACTCGAATGGAGGCAACAGATGTCGCGGTTCACGGGGAAGGTGGCGATAGTCACGGGCGCGGGGAGTGGCATTGGCGCCGCGACCGCACACCAACTGGCGGCCGAGGGCGCGGCGGTGGTGGTGTCCGACATCGTCGCGGCGCACGCGGAGTCGGTGGCGAAGCAGATCACGGAGAAGAAAGGGCGTGCGATCGCCGTCACGACCGACGTCACCGATGAAGCACAGGTGGCAGCGTTGATCGATCGCGCGGTCGCCGAGTTCGGCGGACTGGACCTGATGGTCAACAACGCGGGAATCGCCGGGGATCAGGGTGATATCGACACCTCAGAGCTCACGCAGTGGCAGCAGATCCTCGACGTGAATCTGACTGGCGTCTTTCTCGGTCTGAAGCACGCGGTGCGCGCAATGAAGGCGGGCGATCGGAAGGGCTCGATCGTGAACGTCGCGTCGATCCTTGGCCTCGTGGGCTTCGCCAACGCGGCGGCCTACACCGCCAGCAAGCATGGCGTGATGGGACTGACGAAGGCGGCCGCGCTTGAACTCGGGAAGGTGGGAATCCGCGTGAATGCCGTCGCGCCGGCGTTCATCAAGACGCCGCTGATTGCCGGGATGGAAGACGCCGTGCTGCCGCTGCATCCCATTGGGCGGCTCGGCACGCCGGAAGAAGTCTCAGCGATGATCTGCTTCCTTGGCGCGGATGAGTCGTCGTTCCTCACGGGAGCGAGCTACCTCGTGGACGGCGCGTACGTGGCTCAGTAACCGGCGCCGACGCGCTTCTGTATATGCAGGCCATCGTGGAGTGCGCGGAGCAGGAAGTCCGCGACATCCTCGACGCTGATGCGACGCCCTCCCTCGGGGAGATACTCCTCGAGGGCGCGGTACACGCCGGTGCGTTCTCCCGGCACGATGTCGCCGGTGGCGATCATCGTCCAATCGAGGCCGCTGTCGCGCATCGCGTGCCAGGCCTCCTTGTGGCGTGAACTGACCTTCTTGAACACCGCCGGAAAGGTCGGCTGATCGTGGCGCAGTCCACCGTCCACGGAGTTGAGGATGCCGCCGCCGGCAACGCCAAGCACGCGGCGCACCCCATGCTGCTGCATGCCGGCGACGATGTTGCGCATCCCCTGCGACTGTGCTTCGCCGGGGTCATCGACCCCCGCGCCCCCGAGCCCTGAGACGACGGCATCGGCGCCGGCGATCACGCGCGCGACCGTTGCCGCGTCGAGCACATCGCCCTGTACGACCTCAAGCCCAGCGCGTGGCGCGAGCTTGTTCGCGTCGCGCGCGAGGGCTTTCACGGTCTGGCCGTCCGCGAGTGCGTATTCAATGAAGCGGCCACCCACCCGGCCAGTGCCGCCGAAGACTGCGATCTGCACTTACTTTCCTCCGCCCTGCGATTCGAGTTTCTTGAGTCGCTCGCGTGCGGCGGCGACTTCGGGCTGCAGCTTCGGTTCCGCCTGCTCGCGCATCGCGATGAACTGCCGCAACGCCTCAATGGCGCCTTCGCGATCGCCCGTGCGCTCCGCGAGTCGTGCGATGCGGCGCTGGCGATCTGCGGCGTACATGGCATAGGCGGTCTGCCAGTCGCGGCGCCCGATCACTCGCAATGCGCTCACCGGATCGTTCGTGGCTTCGTAGAGCGCGGAGAGGACGAGGTTTCCCGTCATGCGCGTGCGGCGGTTCATCCCAGGCGTGTCGAGTAGCAACGAGTCTGCGCGTCGCAACTGTTCGCTCGCGTCGGGCGCGCGCCGTGCGACGGCGAGTTGCGCGGAGAGGAGCGCCTCGAGCACTCGCGCGGAATTCGCGGCCCAAAGGCGCTGCGGTGGCGGCGTCACGGATGCCAGTTCGCGACGCATCCGTTCGGCGGTCGCGGTGTCGCCGATGGCGAGGCTCCACATGCCGAGCGCGGCGCGGGCAAGCGCGGCATCGGGATCTGGGTCGCTCGCCGGACGCGACCGCAAGTTGGCGGTGAGCGTCGCCGCGCTCCGTGCGGCCTGCGCACTATCGCCGTCCCAGAGCAGTGCTGCGGTCAGCTCGTCACTGACCGCGCTCAGCGAGTCGCGGTCCGCTGCTGCGGCCACGGCGCGTGACGGACGGCCCGCATTCCACTCGATGTCGCGGAGGCTCGAGCCAAGCCCACCGTCGACCGAGCGGTCGCCGCGCCGCACACGGCGGGCAAGGATGGAGTCAGCCATTGCGATGTCTGCCTGCAAGCCGATTCCACCATCGGCCGCGACGGCATTCGCCGCAAAGAGGAGCCCGTTCGGCATGCGTGCCTCGAAGTCATCGAGTGCGCGGAGTCGTTCGGTCGCGTCTCCCGTCGAGTTGCGGATGATGAAATCGTTGAACTTATAAAAGTCCCCGGCCGAATCCAGCGCCGCCTGACGCATGAGCGCGGCGCGCGCGTCCGGCTTGGCGCCGAGCATCATATAGATCTGCGCCTGATGTTCAAGCGCACCCGTGAACGATGAGTCGAGGGCTTCGGCCCGCTTGAATGCGTCAAGTGAGCGCGAAAGTATGTCCGGCTCTTCCGCGACCAGGCCGTCGTGGAACAGGTGGTCCCCGTAGACCTGCCAGAGCTCCGCGCTTTTGCTTCGCTCGGCGAGTCGGCGCAGCGATGCCATACGCGCCCTCATAGGCATCGGCATCGGATACGTCTCTCCGACCTGCGAGATAAGAAGGAGCGAATCGGTGCCGCTGAGCCGGTCGCGGTGGGCCCATGCCCGAGCGAGCCACGGACCCGGAATGCCATCGTTGAGCGCCCACCCATTGGTGAACGAGATGCGGAGCGCGGCAATCGCAAAGGTGGTGTCCACCCGATGTGCCTCCGCAAATGCCGCCCCCGCCTCGCCGTAGCGGCCACGACGAAAGAGCTGTTCTCCCGTCAGGTACGAGGCGATCGCCGCCGGCTGCGCCGAGAGGACGCTCCGCAGTCGCTCCTGCGTGGCGCCATCGCGCAACGACAGCAGCGAGGTGAGGAGTCGCGTGGCCAGCGCCGACACACTGTCGGCTGAGCCTTCGACGCGCGCCGAGGCGAGTTCCTTGCCATCCCGTACGCGTAGCAAGCGCGCCGTGACGCTCAGGCGATCGCGTGTGCCGACGATCTCACCGATCAGCAACTGTCCTGCGCCGGCGGCCGTTGCCACTTCCCGCGCGCCCTCGTCATCGAGATCGTCCTCGGCGGAGCCCGCGGCGCGGCGCCACCGATCGAGCACCACGCGCATACTGGCGGCGGAGAGATCGGGAATCGCCTGCAGTTGCGGGACCATGACGTCGGCGAGTCCTTCTCTCAGGTACTTCGCCTCCGGGACGGCGCCGCCCACGCGGAAGGGTGCGACCGCGACGACGCGTTCGTCGGCACTCGGCGCGCGCTTGTTCCAGAGCCATCCCGCCATGGTCGCGACTACGATCAGTGCTAGCACGGCGGCTGCCGCTTTCCGTGAGTTGGCGGGGCTTATCGCCGGCGCCTCTCCCGAGGGAAGATCGAGCACGCCGAGCAGTTCGCTCGCCTGACTCGGTCGATCCGCTGGCGCCTTCGCCAAGCAACGCATGACGAGATTCGCGAGCGGGGCAGGGACCTGCGGCGCCACGCTCTTGAGTGCGGGTGGCATCTCGCTGAGCTGCGCCCGCGTGAGGGCAGTGCCGCTGAGTTGCGCGAAGGGGCGCTGGCCGCTGAGGAGCTCGTAGGCCACGACGCCCCACGCGTAGAGATCCGCGCGATGGTCGAGCGAGGGATCGGCGGCGATCTGCTCCGGCGACATGTACGCGAGCGTACCCACCGAGACGCCGACGGCGGTCATCATCCCCGTGCCTTCCGGGCCCTGCGTGGCGAGGGAGAGCGCCTTCGCCACACCGAAATCGGTCACGAGCGCCGCGCCCGACGAAAGCAGGATGTTCTCGGGCTTGATGTCGCGATGCACGATGTTGCGCGCATGTGCGGCGCTCAGGGCGCGTGCGACATCGCGCAGGATTCCGACCGCTTCGCTGACCGGGACCGGCCCCCGCGCGATGCGCTCGCGCAGCGAGGCCCCATCCACCCACGGCATCGTGAAGTACGGCAACCCCTCGGCGTCCCCCGCGGTGAGCACCGGGACGATGTTCGCGTGCTGCAACTGCGCCGCCGTGAGAATCTCGCGGTGGAAGCGCTGTGCGGCACTCGCACTCCAGGCGTCGTCAATCAGGGTCTTGATGACGACTTGCCGCCCCAGCGCACGCTCGGTCGCGAGGAAGACCCGCGCCATCCCGCCACCGCCGAGCTCACGCTCGATGGTGTGGGTGCTGCTCAGGGCGGCGGCGAGCCGGTCGCGGACGGAATCGGACAACGGCGGATGGAGGCTGGAGGATGAAGGGAGAAAGATGGGGGCTGGGGGGCGATTCGGGGAGGCTCATTGCCTGTTTTCTCCACGCATTGTTCCAGCGTTCATCCTCCTGCCTTCATCTGTAGTTATGTCCCTTCACCGACTGCTCTCCCACCCCTGCGTTCAGTGCCGTGAACTGCTTCGCCCGGATGTTGTAGACGCCACTTTCCACTTGGAGGATTCCGCGCACGAGCAGCAGCGGCGTGCGGGAGATCAACAGCGCCTGCCGCTCAAAACGCTGTGGAGTGATGACGACGTTAATGGTCCCCGTCTCGTCCTCAAGGGTGAGAAAGACAAAGCCCTTCGCCGTCCCCGGGCGCTGCCGACAGATCACGAGCCCCGCGTGCGCCACGGGCTCGCCGTCCTTCATCGAGAGGATCTCCCGTGAGGAGCGCACGCCATTGAGCGTCACGAGGGGGCGCACATGCCGCATCGGATGCCCATTGAGCGAGAGCCCCGTGAGCCGGTAATCCGCCTCAGTGAGTTCAGGCGCCGAGAAGCCCGGTAACACGGCCGGCACCGCCGACTCCGGAAAGAGTGCCAACGGCCCCGGCGCCCCCCGCTCGGCTTCCAGCACCCGCCACAACGCCACCCGCCGTCGCCGCGCAGGAGGTTCATCCTGCACGAAGGCATCGAACGCCCCCGCCTCAGCGAGCGCACGCAACGGGCGTCGGCCGAGTTTGGAGCGATGCACGAAATCGGATATTGAGATGAAGGCGGGGTGAAGCGCCGTTTCAATCTTCCCCCGCGCCTGCGACCCAAGCCCAATCACCGACCGAAGCCCCAACCGTACAAAGGGCGCCGAATGCCGCCCCACTCCCGGCTCCAACGTGTGATCCCAAGCACTCCGCGTGATATCCACGGGCCGCACCTGCACCCCGTGCCGCTTCGCATCCTCAATGAGCGTTCCCGGCGCATAGAACCCCATCGGCTGCGCATTGAGCATCGCGCAGAGAAACTCCGGCGCGTAGTAATGCCGCAGATACGCACTCGCATACACGATCAGCGCGAAGCTCGCCGCGTGACTCTCGGGGAAGCCATAATCCGCAAAGGCATTGATCTGATTGTAGATCCGCTGCGCGACATCGGGCGGAATGCCATTCGCTTCCATCCCCGTGATCATCCTCTGGCAGATATCCGCCATCCGCTCGCGACTGCGCTTGTGTCCCATCGCCTTGCGCAGAAGATCCGCCTCCCCCGGTGTGAAACCAGCGGCAGTGATGGCGACCTGCATCCCCTGCTCCTGAAAGAGGGGGACACCGAGTGTGCGCTTGAGGATGGGTTCGAGCGAGGGGTGCGGGTAGGTCACTTCCTCCGTTCCTGCTTTGCGCCGCAAGTACGGATGCACCATGTCGCCCTGAATGGGGCCAGGGCGAATGAGCGCGACCTCGACCACGAGATCGTAGAAGCAGCGCGGCTTGAGTCGCGGCAGGGTGTTCATCTGCGCGCGACTTTCTACTTGGAAGACGCCAACGGTGTCTGCTTTGCAGAGATCGTCGTACACGGCTTGATCGGCGCAATCGAGTTGACCGAGGTCGATGTTCACGCCGCGGGTGCGCCGGATGTAGGCGAGGCAGTCCTGGAGCACGGTGAGCATGCCGAGTCCGAGAATGTCGATCTTCACGAGGCCGACGGGGTCGAGATCGTCCTTCTCCCACTGAATGACGGTGCGGTCCTCCATGCTTGCGGGCTCGATTGGCACGACGGTTCTCAGTGGCTCTTCCGTTAAGACAAAGCCGCCGACGTGAATGCCTCGGTGTCTTGGGGCGGCGTCGAGTTGCTCGACGATGTCGGCGAGTTTGCCGGTGCGCGGATCGTTTGGATCCATGTTGGCGCGTTTGAGGAGCGACTCGGTTTGGTGTGCGCTTGAGCTTTTGTGCGCGTCGGGGCGGCCGTGGGGCCTCCCTGCACGAAGCTCAGGTATGGGCTTCGCTTCGGGAGGCCCCACGGCCTTCCCTCCACTGGCATTCTCGGCGCTACTCCTTCCTGGGTCTCGGCTCGCGTCTCTGCCTGCGACTCGGCTCGCGTCTCTGCCTGCGACTCGGCTCGCGTCCTCTCTGCGCATGCTCTCTGGAGCGCCGCTGCGAATGGCGCGGACTGTGCGGTGCTCTTCGCGCGCGCGCTTGCTGTAGTTCGCGGGGCCCATCGCGTCCGACCGCTCGGGAGCGAATGGGTCGGCCTTCGCTGCCTCTGCTTCGAGCGAGTCCTCTGCGGCGGCGCTCGGCGTGCCAACGCGCAATGCGGCGGCGGTGCTCTTGGCGCTGAAGCGATCGCTGAGCGCGGCGAGCGCTCCCGCTTGCTCCGGGGAGAATCCCAGCACGCGCGCGGCATCACGCACGGCACTGCGCCCGCGCCACGTGATGTGCTCGCACACCATCGCCGCGTGCTCGCGCCCGTAGCGCTGGTACACATACTGCAGCACCCGCTCTCGTTCGCGGTGCGCGAAATCAATGTCAATGTCCGGCGTCTCGGCGCGCTCTGCGCTCAAGAAGCGCTCGAACAACAACTCCAGCTTGATGGGATCGACCGCCGTGATCCCGAGGCAGTAGCAGACCGCGCTGTTCGCCGCCGAGCCACGCCCCTGACAGAGAATTCCCTCGCGCCGCGCGAAGCGCACGATGTCCCACACGATCAGGAAGTAGCCCGAGAGCCCGAGCTTGGCGATCAGCGTGAGCTCGTGTGTGAGTTGTTTGTCGTGACGCGCGGTGCGGCGCCATCCCCAACGCTCCTGCGCCCCGTCCTCCACCAAGCGTTCGAGATACTCATCCTCACTCACGCCGGGGGGCAAGGGGAAATGCGGGAGCTTCGGCTTCAGCATGTCGAGCCGAAACACACAACGTTCGGCCACCATCAACGTCGCGGCGAGTCCTTCCTCGCGCCCGCTCCAACGGCGCGCGAGTTGTGCGTAGCCCTTGAGATGCCACTCGCCATTCGGACGGAGCTTGGTCCCCATTTCATCGAGCGTCGCGCCATGTCGCAGCGCCGTCAGGACATCGTGCCCGAGTCGCCCGCTCGGCAATGCGTAGTGCACGTTGTTGGTCACGAGCCACGGAAGATCGTGCTGCTGAGCGAGCGGCATCAAGCGCGCGACGAGTGCGCGCTCCTCCGGGAGTGCGTGATCCCAGCACTCCACGGCGATGCGTCGCTCAAACAACTCGGCGAGTTGCCCCGTGGCGGCGTGCGCGAGCCGGCCGCTGTCGGTCACACTGAGCGCGGCGTGGGCGCGTGTGCCGTCGGGGGTCACACCGCCGGTGCCGAGTGCGAGGAGTTGGGGGATCCATCCACGTGGGCAACCCGTGAGGGCGAAGAGTCCAGTGGTGTGTCCGCTGAGTTGGTCGAGCGTGACGCGTGGTTGCCCACGCGGATGATCCAGTCGCGCGCGCGTGATCAGCGTGCAGAGGTTCCCCCATCCTTCGCGCGATTCCACGAGCAGCACGAGATGCGTGCGCAGGCGCGGCACGCCATCCTCCCCCACCACGCGGCCGGGGATGATGGCATCGCCGCGCTCCAGGCCCGCAGGCAACGGCACATCCACCGTGAGCTCGGCACCGTGCAGCCCTGCGAGTCCTGCCTCGCGTGCGGCCGTCGCGAATCGCACCGCACCACCAACGTCATCGTGATCGGTGAGGGCGAGCGCCTGCAACTCGAGCGCGAGGGCGCGCTCCACCAATCGTTCGGGATCGGAGGCGCCATCGAGCAGCGAGAAGGTGGAGTGGCAGTGGAGTTCAGCGTAGCCGCTCAGTCGTACCATCCTTGCAGATGCCATCCGCCGGCATCGCGATACAGCAGGAGGTCTTGGCCGAGCTCATCGCTCTCGCAGCGCCAGTAATCGCGGGCGAAGGGCGCGGCCTGCCACCAGTCGCCGGAGAGTCGCTCGGGGCCATCGGCGCGTTGCAACAGAATGCGACGGCCGCGCCAATACATCTGCATTGGAGTGCCGCGCTTATCTGTGGTGATGGCGATGGACTCGGGAGATTCGAGCAATCGCGCAGCAGGGAAGGGGCGTGCGGTGGCGATGCGCAGCGTATCAAGCGGCACCGCGCGCGCCGCTTGCTCCACTTCTGCCCACCCTCCGGCGCGTTCGGGTGCGTGCGAGTCGCGCGCGATCGGACGCACCACACTTCCCGCGCCGAGTGTTGCACGCAGGCGCGCCAGTGCGGCCTCCGCTGCGGCCGGATCGCGCCATGCCGATGCCAACAAATCTCCTTGCTCGGCTGCTGAATGCGCCGTTTCACTGACGCGCAGTTCGACGGCGGCGACTGATGCGTCGAGCGTCCAGGTGTCGAGCGTCGCGCGACAGCGTTCAAAGAGCGGCACCACGCGTGCGATGGGGCGCGCGGGGCGCACCTCGCGCGTGACCGTGCGACCATCGTCGAGCGTGAGAGTGATGGTGAGCGCGGCCGCGGCGAGCCCATCGGCGGCGAGATGGCGCACGAGGCGGTCGAGCGAGGCGCGCAAGAGAAAGAGCACCGGCTCGAGCGTTGGTGAGGCGGTCGAGAGTTCGTGCACGATGGTGCGCGGATCATCGGTGCGCGCAAGGGAGGCGCGTCGCGGATCATCCGCGCAGGCGAGTCGCCACGCGGTGAGCCCATCGCTTCCCCAGCGGCGTTCGACCTCGAGTGGGTCGAGCGTGGCGAACGCGCCTACCGTGCGCAGCCCGAGCGCGACGAGTGCGTCACGCAGGTCCCTGTCCATCGGGACGAGGGCGATGGGGACGCGCGCGAGGTAGTCACGGTCCCCGCCATGCGCGATGTGCAGTGGCTCGGTGGCGGCGCGCGCGCTCCAGGTGGCCGCGTGCGCCGTGATGCAGGAGTCGGCGATAGCCACGCGGGCGCGCGGATGCCAGACGCGGGCGAGCGCGAGGAGTCCGGTGGCGAGCGCACGTTCTCCGCCGATGGCTTCGAAACCATCGGCACCGACCCACCACGTGCCTGGTGCATCGCGCACGGGGCTGACTTGTGGGCTGGTGGAGAGAAAGGCGGCGCTGGCGCGTGCGACTTCGCGGGCAATCACTGCGTTGTTCCAGGGAAGGAGTGCGATGCCCGCACACTTGGAGCGTGCCTGTGCAACGGTCATCGCGACGCGCACGCCGCTTTGTGTAGCGGCGGCGGTGACGGTGCGAAGGCGCGTGCCCTCAAAGAGCGCGATGGGCCGCGTGTCCCAGTGCGCGTTAACGTCGGGCACGCCGGCGAGCGGTCCCTGTACGAGCTGCACCGCGCCGATCGGGAACCTCGGGATGCGCACACACGCGACGCGCGATGTCGCGGCCATGACCGACCTCCAACTGCAGGGGAATGTGTTGATGGGGACCACCCTTCTCGACCGTCGCCAGCACCGTGCGCGCATCGCGACGTTTGAGCACGAGCCGCAACGCGCCGCCGATCTCCGAGGCACGAGAGCCCTCACCTAAGAGCAAGAGCGCCGCATCAGCATCGCGCGTGAGTTGCGAGAGGCGCACCGCGACCGCGCGCGGCAACACGGGCGCCCCATCGAGGACCACGAGCGCGAACGAGCCCGTGCGCAGCAGGAGATCCGCACACCAGGGCGCGCGCGAGGCCTCGCCGGGACGCACCACCCAAAGGGCATCGCTCCCCGTGGGATCGACCGTGACCCAATCGCGCGGATCGAGGGTGCGCGTGGCATCTACCCACGCGACCGCTTGCCCACTCAGGAGGGTGGTGGCGGCGAGCACCCGCGCGAGCGTGGTTTTTCCGACCCCCGCGGGTGCGAGGAGCTCAGTGATTCGTCCGCGCGGAAGTCCGCCCCCCGGCAGCACTGCATCCAAAGCCGTCAGTCCCGTGGGGAGCCCGGGGGTCGCACTGGGTGTCCCCGCGACAACGGCGGCGAGCTGCTGACGCAGGTCCTGCAGGGCGGCGAGGGACATCGTTCAATACCGAATAAAGACCGAAGTGACTGGGCTTATAAATACCGAATAAACACCGAAGTCCGCAAGGGGACGGTGGCAGGTGCAACAGAACGGTTCGGGGGAAGACGGCCCGTCAGACTGCGGCCGCCCGCTGCGAGTCTACCCGAGTTCGGCCAGTAACTCCAACAGCACCAACGCACTCGCCGGCCGCTCCGCCGGCGACTTGGCGAGCAACTGCAACACCAACGCCGAGAGCGCCGGCGGCACATCCGGATTCCCGTCGATCGGCGGCGTCGGCGCGCTCGACAGCACCTTCGCCATCAGCGCCATCGGCGAGGGTGCCTCAAATGGCGCGTGTCCGGTCAGGCACTCATAGAACACGCCCCCCAGCGCATACAGATCGGCGCGCGCGTCCACTTCCTCGCCCATCAACTGCTCCGGCGCCATGTAGCCGAGCGTGCCGACGGTCATCCCGGTCTGCGTGCGCGTCGATGACGCCTCGGCGAGTCGGGCAATCCCGAAGTCCATCACCTTCAGCACCCCGTCGTTGTCGATGAGTGCGTTCTCTGGCTTCACATCGCGATGAATCACTCCTGCCGCATGCGCGACGGCGAGGGCCTCGGTGAGTTGCCGAATCAGCGCGATGGCACTGGAGACGCCGAGTTTGCCGCGCGTGCGGAGCAACTCGCGCACGGTGATCCCTTCCACGTACTCCATCGTCACGAAGGCGGTGCCATCGGACTCGCCGAGATCGTGCGTACGCACGACGTTGCGATGCGAGATGCGTCGCGCGAGGCGGATCTCTGAGCGGAACTGCTCGGCGACCACGGGATCGTCGGCGAGCAGGTCGGGGAGGATCGCCTTGATGGCGATCACTTCCTTGAGTTCGCGGTCGTGTGCGCGGTATACGACGCCCATGCCGCCACGCCCGATGACGCGGATGATCTCATAGCGCCCCGCGAGGAGCTTGCCTGGCGGAAAAAGATCGCTGTCGTCGCTGAAGGCTTCCATGGAGCGATGTTCGCTCGTGGCGATCGAGACATCGGTGCGAAGTTCGCGGAGCTGTTCCCGCAGACGCTGTTCCCGCGCACGGATCCCCGCGGCCATTGAATCGAACACGCGCGCGAGGCGCCCGAGTTCGTCATCACGCGCCGTGATGGAGGCGAGGCTGCCGGGCGCATAGGTACCGACCTCGACGGCGCTCGCCGCTTCGATGACATGCGCCACCTGTCGCATGTAATCGGCCTCGCGATCATGCCACCGCTTCTTCTCGAGCGAGACGCCAATGCGTGCGCGCAGGAGCACGGGGTCGAAGGGCTTCGCGAGATAATCCTCCGCGCCATGTTCGATGCACCGCACCACGCTCGCCATGTCGTCCAACGCCGAGATCATGATGACGGGAATCGCACGGGTCGCGGGATCGGCTTTGATGCGTTCGAGCACCGTAAAGCCGTCGAGTCCAGGCATGAGTACATCGAGCAACACGAGATCAAAGCCCCCGTCGGCGATGCGCTCGAGCGCTTCCTCGCCGGACGCCACGCTGTCGACGCTGTAGCCCTCGCGCGCGAGGCGGCGCCCGAGGACGGTCCGATTCTCCTCGACGTCGTCGACAATCAGGATGCGGCCCTTGGGTGTCCCGTCAGGAACCGAAGCCGGCGTGGAGGCCGAGGGTGTCTCCGCCGGGAGCGGCGCCGGGATCGACATCCGTGGATTGGTCCGACCGCTTGGCGGCAACGGCCATGCCGTGAGGCGACGTGCGGCCTGTGCGATACGCTCGGCGTCGGCCACGATCTGTTCGTCCTCAGCGGAGGCCGCACCCACTGCCGCCGCGGCGGCAAGGATCGTCGATTGCGGGCCCCGCAATGCGGTCAACAGTGCGGTGAGGTCGTCGTACATCGCGATCCCCGTGGGCGGGAGCGCGGTGTTGATTCGCACCAGGACATCGCGCGCCGCGGCAACGATGCGATCGAGTTGCACGGCCGCGGGCGAGTCATCGGCCGCGTCCTCGCGCAACATCTCCGCATAGCCGATGATGTGATTCACCGGCGTGCGCAACTCGTGACGCAGCTCGCCGGCGGTCTCGCGGGGGATCGGGGAACTCATCGCGATGCGATTGGCGTGAGGATCGTCGGGCTCACGTTGTCGCGGGCAGCAACGTGTGCATCTTGCCGAGCAGGCGCTCGAGGTCGACTGGCTTGGTATCGTAGTCGTTGCAGCCCGCTTCGAGCGCTTTGTCGCGGTCACCGCTCATGGCATGCGCCGTGAGCGCGATGATCGGCATGGCGCCCGTGGTCCCCGCCGCGCGAATCTGCCGTGTGGCCTCCCACCCGTCGACTTCGGGGAGGCTCATGTCCATGAGAATGAGATCCCATCCGCCTTCGAGGGCGCGGCGCACCCCTTCGGCGCCATCGATGGCGATCTCGACGGTGAACCCGCGACGCGTGAGGCGACGCGAGAGCATGTCGCGGTTCATTTCGTTGTCTTCGACGAGCAGGATACGGGGCATGCGGAACTCAGGCTTGGGGCGGCGCCGAGCGCGTCCGGCGCATCAGCAGGCGAATGTCGCGAACCAGATCGAGCTGCGAGTACGACCCCTTGGTGAGCACTTCACTCACATGGCCGCTGAGTCGCGTGCGCTCTTCGGAGGAGAGGTCCTTGGCGGTGACGACGATGACCGGAATCTGGCGCCAGGCTTCAACGGCGCGAAGCTGCGTGATGAACTCCCCGCCATCCATCTCCGGCATGATGAGGTCGAGAATGATCAGCGATGGCGTGCGCACCGCCATGAGTTCGAGCGCCACGCGGCCATTCTCCGCTTCCATCACGCTCCACCCTTCACGGGCGAAGCCGCGCGCGAAGCTCTTCCGCATGGCGGTGTCATCCTCCACCACGAGGACGGCGCCGGTGGGATCGCTCGAGGGATGGCGACTCAGGATGCGCCGCAGTTGCGCGCGGTCGATCGGCTTGGTGACATACTCTGTGGCGCCGAGGGCGAGGGCCAACTGCTGCTCGTGGAGGACCGAGAGCATGATCACCGGCGTGTCAGCGAGTGTGGCATCGGCGCGGATGCGCTGGAGCACTTCCCAGCCATCCATGCCCGGCATCAGCACATCGAGCGTGATGGCGTCGGGGCGGAACTGCGCCGCGAGCGCGAGCCCGCTGGTGCCGTCGGTCGCCTCTTCTACATGGAAGCCATCGGCCACGAGCACCGTGCGCAACAGGCGACGGGCATCGGCATCGTCGTCAATGATCAACACGGTACCGGCGGATCCATCGCCTTGAGGTGCGGGTGGACGATCGGCGGGCTCTGCCGTGCCGCCGCGCTTGCTGGGGTCCACCACGGTCGGGAGTCGCAGCGTGAAGATCGACCCTTCGCCCGGTGTGCTCTCCACGGTGACGGTGCCGCCGAGCATTTCGGAGAAGCGACGTGTGAGCGCGAGTCCAAGCCCAGTGCCGCCGTAGCGACGCGAGGTCGAGGACTCGGCCTGCGTGAACGACTCAAAGAGGCGCCCGAGCTGGTCCGGGGTCATGCCGATGCCCGAATCGCGCACCGCGAAGGTGAGTTGCGGACCATCAGGCCCGAGTGCGCGGTGCACACTCACGGTGATGATCCCCCCGTCGGTGAACTTGCAGGCGTTCGAGAGAAGATTCAGCAACATCTGCCGGACCTTCACGAGGTCGGCGTGCATGGTGTCGAGTGGCGTGTCGCGCTCGACGACGAGCCGGTTGTTGTTCTTCGCGGCCATCGGAGCGATGGTCGCGAGGACTTCCTCGAGCATCGCGTCGACATCGAAGGTCTCGAGGAAGACCTCCATCTTGCCGGCTTCGATCTTCGAGAGATCGAGTACGTCGTTGATCAGCGCGAGGAGATGCTTGCCCGCGGTGTTGATCTTGGCCAAGTCGGGAATGAAGGTGTCGACCCCGATATCCTGCGCTTCCTCCTGGAGCATCTCGCTGTAACCGATGATCGCATTGAGCGGTGTGCGCAGCTCATGGCTCATGTTCGCGAGGAACTGGCTCTTCGCGCGGTTCGCGCCCTCGGCCTCGCGGCGTGCTTCGGAGAGTTCGCTGATGTCGTGGTACATCCCCATCAGCGCGACGCGCGATTCATCGGCAATGACGGGGACGCCGAGGATCTCGACATCCACGAAGGTGCCATCCTTGCGTCGCCGCCTGCCGATGCCCTTGACCGGGCGATCCACGGCATCGCGGCTGTACTGCGCCGCTTCACCGAGGGTGAGGGTGTCGGTGATGAGTTCGTCGAGATTCCGGCCGCGCGCTTCGTCCTCGGAGTACAGAAAGAGCTGCTCGAAGGCGGGATTGCACGACGCGACTTTGTAGTCGGTGTCGAGCTGAACGATGGCGACGGGACTGTTGTTGAGCAGGCTGCGGAAGAACTCGCGCTGGCGCGCGGCCTCTTCGTAGAGCCGCGCACCTTCAATCGCAATTGCCGCCTGCGGCGTGAAGAGATTGAGCAAGCGCAGGTCGTCGGCGCCGAACACGCGGGTCGGGTTGGCATCGACAATGGCAATCGCCCCGACGAGGCGGTTGTCAATCAACAGCGGCGCGGCGACGACCGACCGCACCGGCACATCCGAATACTTGGTCGATTTGCCGAGCCAGGCGTGATAGTCGGGAATGATCAGCGGTTCCTTCGACTCTGCGACGAGCCCCATCGCTCCCTCGCCGAGTTTCAGGCGAATGCCCGTGGTATCGATACCCACCTGATGGCTGGCGGCCACGACGAGTTCTTCCCGTGTGGCGTCGAAGATCGCGAGCTCGCCGCCGGTGACGCCCAGCAGGGCGACGGCGCGCACGAGCGTCGCTTGCAGCGTGCGCGGCAGCTCGCGTTGTGTGAGGAGATCGGCCATGGAGGCGAGCACCGCCTGCTGTTCGTCGGCGCGGCGGCGTTGCGAGACAATCAGCCGTGCCCGGGCGATCGCGATGCTCGCCTGATTGGCCGCGGCGGTGAGAATCTCGAAGTCGCTCTCGCCGAAGGCATCGGGCTTGGTGCTCTCCACCGCGAGCACGCCAATGGCGCGTCCGTCGATGATGAACGGCACATCGACTTCCGAGCCGCTGTTGAGCGTGGGCTCATAGTTCGATTCGCGGCGCACGGCGGGAGTGTAGTGCAGCTTGCCGTCGAGCATCGCGCGTTCGGTGATGCCGTGCCCCTTGGTGAGGCGGAAGCCGGGTCGCGCGGCGGTCCAGCCGACGCTGGCGACCATCACCCGATCGCCGGTCGCATCATCAAGGAGAAAGACGCCGAGGAAGGTGTAGCCGAGCGCTTCGTCGCGGAGCCCGTTCACGACGCTGTCGCAGATCTCCTGCTCGTTGGTCGCGGCGGCGATCGCGGAGCTGAGGCGGAGGAGGGCGGACTGGCGGCGCGAGGTGGCCGCGGTCGCCGAGGTCGCCGAGGTTGCAGCGGACTTGGCCTTGGGCCGCGAGGTCGGCTTGGTCGGCTTGGTCGGCTTGATCGAGGCAGCCGGCTTGGCCTTTGGCTTCGCCTTGGCTTTGGCTTTTGGCTTCGCTTTGGTCTTTGGCTTCGCTTTGGTCTTTGTCTTCGCCTTGCTTTTCCGTGCGCTCGCCATGCGTTCCCTCGGTGAGAGGGGGCAGAAGCTAGCGCGGCTGCAGTGCCGCCGATAGACGTGCGCGCACGTCCGGCCACTCGGCCGCGAGGATGCTGTACATGACCGTGTCGCGCGCGGCACCATCACGCCGCGCCTGATGGTGCCGGAGCACCCCGTCGCGATGCGCCCCGAGCCGTTCAATCGCCTGTTGGGATCGCGTATTCGCGAGGTCGGTCCGGAGTCCCACCACCGCGGTGCCGAGGGTGTCGAAGGCGTGGGTCATCAACAGGAGCTTGCAGGCCGTGTTCACGTGGGTCCGTTGCCAGCGTGCGGCGTACCAGGTGTAGCCGATCTCCACACGATCGATCGGGGCGACGATGTCGTGATAACGGGTGCTGCCAATGATGGCCCCCCCCGCGAGTTCGCGGATCGCCCACGGGAGCATTGAGCCCTCGGCTTGGCCTTGAAGGGCCGCGCCGATGTAGTCGTCCACGGAGGACGGGGAGGGAACGGAGGTGAACCAGAGCTCCCAGAGCGCGCCATCGCTGGCGGCGGCCGTGAGTACCGGCGCGTGTGACGCGGCGAGGGGCTCAAGGCGCACGTTGTGGCCTTCGAGGGTGATTGGCACGGGAGGGCGCATATGCTGAAGATGGGGTCCGTCCGATGGACAGTCCACGGGTAACTGGGGTAGGATTCCCCTATGTCCATGCGCTTTCGTTTCCTGTTGCTGGCCGTCGCGCCACTCGCGCTCGCCGCCTGCAACGCGCTCTCTGAGCCCACCGATCAGGGCGCGCGCGACCGATCGCAGGTGTCTCCAGCCGAGATCTTCGGCGGCGGCACGTGGACGCAGGTGGCGGCTGGGTTCCAGCACACCTGTGCACTTGCCTCCGATGGGAAGGCGTGGTGTTGGGGTGCGAATCAGTACGGCCAACTCGGCGTGCTCACGGTGAGCTCGTGCTCGGAAGTCGGCACCTGCGCGCGTCGTCCATTGCAGGTCAGTGGTGGCTTGACGTTCACGAGTATTGCGGCTGGTGTGACGCACAGTTGCGGACTCACCGCGGCCGGTGCCGCGTGGTGTTGGGGCGGCGGCAATGAAGGCGGGAATGCCGGCTTCCTCGGCAACGGCACGATCGTGAAGAGTTTCGCCCCGGTGCGGGTGCTCGGCGATTCGGCGTTCGTGCAGATCTCCATCGGCCTGAGCAATAGCTGCGCCCTCACCGCGAGCGGTCAAGCCTTCTGCTGGGGGCGCAACACGCGAGGCGAGTTGGGGGATAGTTCGCAGACGCCTCGTGCGTCGCCGGTCTCCGTCCGGACTGCAGTGCGCTACGTCAAGATCTCGCTGGGTGTGGAGCACAGCTGTGCCCTCACGACGACCGGGACGGCGAACTGCTGGGGACACGATCGGTTCGGCCAACTCGGTCGTGGCGCCGTCGCGTACAACAGCTTCGGTCTCGTGCGCACGGCGCCGGGGCGCGTGAGCAGTACGGTCGCCTACACGGACATCTCCTCCGGGGGCGAACACACGTGCGCGCTCCGCACCGACGGCGTCGTGGAGTGTTGGGGAATCAACGTCAGCGCGGGGCAACTCGGTGATCGCTCGGGGCTGACGCATCGCGGGGTCCCTGGAGCGATTCTTGATTCACTGACGTACACGACGATGAGCTCGGGAACCTCAACGATCTGCGGACGCGCGGAGAATGGTGCGCCCCGCTGCTGGGGCGGCAATATCTATGGTGCCATCGGCAACGGCGACCGCTCGGTGTTGCCCGAGCAGTCGCCGGTGGCGAATCTCGGATCGGGCTTTACGAGCTTCAGTGGCGGCGGGCAGCATATGTGCGCGATCAATGCGGCGCAGCGGTTGTTCTGCTGGGGCGACAAGAAGTTCGGGCAGATCGGGAACTGAGGAGACACGACGCGGTGATTGCCGCGGCGCGTGTTCATCGGGATCATGCTGAACGACCCAAACGGGTCAGACAGGTGTGGCCGGTGGGTGCGATGGCCCACGCCCCGTTCCCGCCACCTGCAGAGTTCACCCACGCCCAGTGCACCGACGGTCCGCCATCCGGCACACACTCGTCCGTCGCGCCGGTGGCAAGGTCCGGTAATCCTGCGACCGCGATTCGCTTCCCGCGAACATCGTAGGTCGCGGTCTCGCCCATCGGGCCCGACCGGCTGATCGGCCGGTCGGCGATGTCATAGCCCCACACGGTCTGTGTGAGCTGGCCGACCCCATCGTACGAGTGGACTTGCCTGCCCCAGGTGTCGGAGTGAGTCAGACGCCGTCCAGACGGATCGTATGTGAACGAGAGACCCGTGATATGCAGAACGGTGAAGTTCGGGTCCGCCGCCGTAGAAGAGGAGAAGCGCAAGATGGTCGAGTCGGTCTTGCGCGCGCCATTCGCGAAGGACGAGCGTCAGATACCCCTTGCTCGTTGTCTGCCTGCGTCATTCGCCCAAGCTGATCGTAGCCGAAGACAGACGTCTCGACTGGAATCACGACATCCTGACTGCTGAACGACGACGTCAGCACGGTGCGAAAGTACGGGACGCGAACCAAATATTGAGCCTCCTGCCCGACATCGCAGTCCGGACAGAATGCCTGAGCATGCCGCACCTCGGACGTGGTTCGAGTGTCGATTGACTCGCCGCTTCTTCTGTGGTGGAACGACCAGGCGCCTCGGGCGATCGTGCGCAACTGGCGAGGGTCCGCGGCGGGGGCCCTGCTGGTCTCGAATGGGCCAACGGCCTCTCGTACCCGTCGGCGCGCGTGCGCGTGCAGTTCGAGATGGATTCGCGGATGAGCGCGCCGCCGCCGAACGCGTGGCTGGGCAGCTTGATCGACGAGCAACGGGATTCCACTGGCCTCCTGTGCCGGCGGAACCGATATTATGACCCAGCGACGGGGCGGTTCACGCAGGAGGACCCGATCGGGCTGGCGGGCGGGATGAATCTGTACGGGTATGCGGGCGGTGACCCGATAAACGGGAGCGACCCTTTTGGGCTAGAGGTGATCTTCAACGGTGACGCTGCACGGGCAGCTTGGAATCAGCTCGTCGCTGCGGCAAGGGCTTCTGCGCGCAGCAAGGATCGCGATGAACGCGCGGCCGGCAAGGCGCTCGCTGGGATGCTTCAGGGAATGTGGAATGATCCAAACCGCACATACTCCGTGAACGTCGTTGAGATGAGTCAGGAGGAGTTGAACGGCACTGCCGGCGCAAGTGAGAGAACCCATCCCGACTTGAGGCACGGCGCGAATAGCCTATCCTTCATAATGCTGGACCAGAGAGCGTTCGCAGGTCCACTGACCGCGCTCTCGCACGAACTCGGAGGAGCGCGATCGCGTCAGCGAGGTGGAGCGCACGATGGACCGGGAGTGGCGGCCGAGAATCTCGCCCGAACGATTTTTGGTTGCGCGCCTCTACGCGCGTCGCATGGCCAACCTCCGACCTACTGCCGATGAGGATAGTATCGTGACTGTTCGAGCGAATTGGTCGATCGCGGCCGCTTTCCTAGGTGCCCTCGCCTGTGCCAAGGGAGCCGAGAGACGCCTCCCCGGGGAATCGGCCCAGCCCAGCTATGCTGTCGTCGGAGAAGCGGAGACCCGCCGCCTCTGGAGTTACTTGGCGGGATGCAGTGGGCAAGACACAGTCGGACTGTCGCCAGCATGGACGC
>ENA-ORBV01006383-ORBV01006383.1-microbial-mat-metagenome-genome-assembly--contig:-NODE-6383-length-20855-cov-4.503898_pt1 | contig 20855 bp, 22 predicted proteins | sample MGYA00237777_ERZ505514 | MGnify/ENA primary metagenome ERZ505514 (study PRJEB26160, sample SAMN06269048) | microbial mat metagenome | isolation source: Oligotrophic lake microbial mat | place... | reverse complement strand
TTTTTAGCCCTCGTCGTTATATTGTTGCGTCTATCTTCCGGAACAGTGTTTCAGACGACGATGACAACACGAGGATCGACCTTATCAGCAAAATCATCGTTTGCGCTGTTGGTCTAAATGCAATTTTTGGCATTTGGGGTTTGCTACAAGAGAGAATTTTAACGCAAACTTATGACGGAGATTTCTTTGAATACAGCTACGGGTTGGTGTTTTTTAATCGACTTCTAGGGTTCATTTTCTCAGCATATTTGATGTATTACTTCCGAATCACATGGATTCAATCTCCTCTGTGGGAATATTCTATTCCGTCTGTTGCCAATATGTTGTCATCATGGTGTCAGTACGAAGCATTGAAATACGTCTCATTTCCCACTCAGATGTTGGCGAAGGCATTCAAGATGCTACCTGTTATGCTTGTTGGCAAATTTATCCATAACAAAAATTATGAGGCATACGAGTATGTGTCTGCCGCTTTAGTTGGGTTCGGGATATTCTTGTTTATTGAATCATCTGAACACATCGATTTCCGGCAAAATGTGTTTGGGGACGCAGACATGCTCTTCGATCTGGTACGTTTTCGTCCGTGTTTTCATATGTCACACCCCGGGCCGATTATTAACCTCATGATTTTAGTCTCATCAATCACGATCCCTTTTGTATCTTCCACCTACCGTGTAATACCAACCATTCGCTTTGTTGGGGGTTGACACAAAAGATCCTGTGAAGTGACATCACCAACAATAGTGTTGATTTCCGACCTACACATCATCGGGTCACATCAATGAGAGCGCCCACAACGGCAACTCCAACCAGCCCGTGATCTTGTCGTTCATTTTTCTGCAATTGCATACTCTAGCTAGCTAGCTAGCATACTATCTACTGTAGATCAAGTTTATCACAGATTGAATGCTACGCTATTACTCGAGTGTACTTCTTATCCGTTGAAACATAGATAGTAGCTACCAGTCTACTACTAGAGTATAGTTAGTAGCTAGCCGTCCCATTGATAGCTGGGATCCCTTAATTTTCTGCCAACCATTAATTCCAGTTCAAGAACGAGTGCTACTGTATCACAGTACTAGCTAGCTACTACTACAGTTCTCCCTACTACAGATCATGGCCAGCAACAACGACGACGACGCCCCATTACCCACTGCCCTCACAGGTGGCCCTCATCATCGGCATCCCATCCATACGAGTGGCAGCTCGGATTCCGTAGAAGAAGGACGCTATTATCAACAACCTCATTTCAGTAAACAGTACCAGCGAAAAGATTCCGCCGAAGCTTCGCCCTTGGTATCCAATCAAGAGGATCCGCAAGAGGACCCCAGATCCCTACTCCAATGGCATCATCATTTCTCGTTCATGGGCGAAAGCATTCGTCCTCGGGATGACGCCATGGATGTCTGTGCCGCGAGTCTTTCGAAATTGCGGCACAACGGCAAATTACTCATATTCATGGCAGCTACGTTGGCCTTGATTTGGTCCATTGTGTGGTGGACCCACTCGTCCAATAGTGCAACGATTTGGGGCCAAAATTCCTACAGTGACGACGACGACTACCATCCAAATCATGGCTTGAATTACAAGGTCCACAAGCACCATCCGGCCGTTTTATTAGTAGTAGACGCGGAAGAATATTGGTTGGAATTGCCGCCGGACAGTGAAATGCAAGACGATGATGATGCTGTCCGTACCAAAACAAAGCACACTACGACAAACAAGGACGATGTGACTCTAAAGATTTGGTTTCGTACTTGGGGTCGAATGGACGGTACGGGGATTCCCATTTTGTTTGTGCATGGAGGACCGGGCAACGCCATTGCCGATTATTTTGACAATGGCAATAAGCGGTTTTTCCAGGATGACGATCACTCCTATTTTGTCGTCGAAGTGGATCAACGAGGAACGGGAAATTCTCAACCATCGGTCCGTGATGATCCCAAAAATATGCAATACTACACGGATATTTCCATTGACAAGATGTGCCATGATTTTGAAGTCATTCGTGAGCACTTGGGCATTACGAAATGGCTCGTATGGTATGTTTATGTTGCCCCTATTTCGGATTTATCTGCCCTTGTACTAACCCCTTTTCTACCATTGTTTATAAATAGGGGTGGAAGTTTTGGATCGACGTTGAGCATCAATTATGGAGAACGATATCCATCCAGTTGCTTGGCTTTGATTTTGCGGGGTATCTATCTGGATACAGCTGAAGAAGTCAGTGTGATCTACTCGCGCAATACCTATCTGAAACATCCCAAGCGATTGAAGGAATTTGATATCCTGTACAAATATGCGGCCGACTATTATACCAAAAAGAAAGGAGCCAGGATATCCTCTTCCAAAAACAGCGATCGGTACAGCGAGGGGACGGACGATACTACACCAACCACAGCAGCCAAATTGGATCCCAACGATGCGGAACGTATCATGCGAGTCTATTCCGAAATGATTACTGGTGGCGACAGTTTGGCGGCTTGGCACTGGTTTGTCTTTGAGGTACGTTGCTCGAAGATACGGTTTGCGGGTTCATCCATGGAAGTAAGTAGTTACGACGACGACGACGACGACAGACTCACCTCTATCCACTTTGATTTTACTACAGAATAATTTGATGGAGATTGATCCCAAAAATCTTTTGGATCCAGACAAGATCAACTATGAGTTCTATCCGGAATCCAACAGTGTGGCCTTTATGGAAACTACCCTGTGGATTCATGGGAGCTATGATTATCCAACTTCGGACCTCTTGGATACCACCAAAATGGAACGATTGACGATGCCCATGTGGGTATGTCAAGGCCAATTGGATGAAGTATGCCCTCCCCAATATGCTAGAAAGTTTGTGGACTTGGTAGTGAGGCATGATTCCAGTCCATGGATTGTATCTCGCTTTGTCAACGGGACTCATGAAGATGTGGATCCAGCCATTGAGTTTTGTTTGAAACAGTCTTTACGGGAATTTGTGGAATATAGTAGTCGTCCTGATTTGATTTGACCCTCTGGTACCAGTGACATGCACGACGACCCTAACTTACTATCTAGGACGTTCAACGCTGACTATGTATGTGTTTCTACTAGTAGTAATTATGTTGTTGCTTTCCCACTGCAAAAAGATAATCACTGACATAGCCAATATAAATATGCAATCAAATTGTCATCAAATATCAAAGGTCCCATATGATATTTGGGTTGGGTCTGACAAACAAGAACCCGAATCTTGAGACAGACGATCCACCAGCCAGTCACATCCCAAACTCTTATCCAGATCCAGTTCGCCAGAGCCCAATCCAATTGGGCTCATCACAAACAAACAGAAAAGGACATGTGCTTGTGGGGTGGAAGAAAGAAGCTTTGAGCTGCAGTTTGCTCATCCAAGCATTCTCACCCACACAGCAGAGAACAGGATAGACTTGAGAAACTGGAGAAACAGATCCAAAGAGGGACAGAGACACCATCAATGGACCCCAAAAGGCAGCGCTGCCAACATGGTGATGTCAATCTTGTAGCGCAAACACCCCTTCAACCAAGACCCACAGGACACACTTATCCTTGGAAACGATGAGAAGCAGCCTTGGAGGCGCTTCGAGTCCTGTAGGAGTGACCCTTCTTGGGGGTCGGGGTCATAAAATTCTTCGGGCTCAACTTTTTCAAAGCGGCCACAACCTTGCCTCCCTTCTTGGGTGTCGCAAGAATGATGGGAGGTCCAGCTACAAATGAAAGCAAGGGCGATTATCAGCAATCATGAACTGGAAGAAACAAAACAGTGGAGAGGGTTGAACTTACCATTTTCTTTATTGGCCGTTTCCGTGTCAGGAGAGGCCAAAGTGGCAACAGCCGGAGGCTCCACAATGGTCACCTTCTTCTCTTCTGCATTGGTTGTAAGGTTGAAAGCAAGAGTGAGTGGCAGTCCCAGTTGAAAATGAAAGAAGAGAGAGAAGATTGAACTCACTTTTTGTTGGCAAAGGGGTAGGGGCCGGAGACCCAAACGCGCCAAGAGTCACCTTGTTGACCATGCGACTAGCAAAGGAAGGCATGGGTCCATAAGCGACATCGTCAACGCGTTCGTCTTCGTCAACGCGTTCGTCGTCAGCACCTTCCTTGCTGGCTTTGCTGATGACATCATCACCTGCATCTACCTCTTTCTTTTCTTCCTCCTCCTCAGCACCAAGGTCTTCAGGAGGCCCTTGGATGCTGGGCAGCCCCCCTGGCCAGGAGAGCTGGGAGTTAGGAGAGCTGTGGCAAATGAAAAGCACCAAAGGTGAGAAACACATCCAACCAACAGGCATTGACTTGGAAAGCAAGAGAAGACACTTACAGGCCATTGCCACCCTCCACCATCTCCACAGGCCTGGTTTTCACGGGAGTTTCCGCCAACTTGATCTTCAGGAGCAAGATTTCTTTTTCCGCCTTGGCCTGGGCCTCAATTTTGAGGCGTTCTTCCTTGGCCTTCTCGGCGTCCGCCTTGGCCTGGGCCTCGATTTTGAGGAGTTCTTTATTGGCCTTCTCCACAGCTGCCTCGGCAATCTTGGCGTCCGCTTCGGACTTCTTTGCCTACAAAACAAACACATGGCAAGAGTTGAGCAAGAAAAGTTTTCAACCAAACCCATGGACCCCAGTCACTCACCTCGATACATTTGACAGTCACTGTAGCAAGATCCTTCTGGGCCTCCTTCTGTGCAGCAAGCTGCTCTTTCTGCACATCAAGCTGCTCTTTCTGCATCATCATCAAACCCCTGTAGTGGGGATCGGTGCCTACAAGGGAAGCCTATGGAAACATTCATTGAAAAGAGGAGTGAGAATCAGAATTGGATCCTGGAGTTGGCAAAGACAATTGGATTCACTTACAACATTGCTGGTGGGATCAGCAAGTTGAAGCTCACGCCCATCTTCAATCAAAGCAAGCTCGTCTCCAGGGACATCAATCACAGCGAGCTCACGTCCAGGGGCACGGGCAACGGCAAGCTATGATGGTTGGACCATAGCACAGGAAGCAAGAGATGACGGTTGGACCATAGCAAAGGAAGAAAGAGAGGAAATGGGTTAGATGGGACCGTTAAACCACAGCAATAGCAATGAAACGAGGTGGTAGACGAAGGCGTGCGTGATAGCCGATCGATTCTTTAAGCCCTTCGGAAGGAGCAATGCTTGAATGATGGAGTGGCCGGTGCGTGTTGGAAGAGCACAGTCGATCTTGAGAGAGACGGTGCAATGACCGGTGCGGTTCTTTCTTCTTGGTTGGGACGATGGAACAAAGCAATGCAAGGTACCGGTGGAGAGGATCCGCTGGAATCCGATGATGGAACGTTCCGGATGGGATGCAACGTGTTGTCGAATGGCTCTGGTCGCATCATGTTGCATTTGGATCGCCAAGGATTGAACATTCGTTGTCGTTCCTTTCGTCTTGCGCAAACGAAACGTCGGTACAGGTACAAGGTGAACGATGGATGGGCAACCGCACGGTGTGGTGCTGTTGAAGGCAACGCTTTGGCAAAGATCCGATGCTTTTGCTTCCTACTTGGAACGTTGGAAGCGGTGTCGATTTTGCGATGCTTTGTTGGTAGGCAGCCGCTTGATCGAGTTGTGGACTCGGGTGATTTATCGTTCAGTGCAATTGTAGCAGGACCGAGAGAAAAATTCCGATACGTCGGCGCCCGTGGGAAAGTAGGAAGTCGCATTGTGCTTGTACCCTCGGGAGTCGACGCTTGAGAGGGATGTTGGAACGAGAGGGATGTTGGAACGAGGGAACGACCGGTGTGGGTGGAATGCGCAGTCGATGTCGATCTCGTATCCGACCGGTGTCGTTGGAATGCGCAGTCGATGTCGATCTCGTATCCGATTGGAAGTGAAGCGCAATTAATGGGACGAGCGTGTGTGAGGGAATGTTGGATTCGTTCCGGCTCAGATTCAAGAGCCGATGATGGAATAAATGATCCGGCCAATGGATGAAACCACAGCGGAGTTCCAATCGATACTTTGGCAAGTTCCGATCGATTCTTTAAGCCCTCCAGAAGAACGCGCTTGAAAGACCGGCCGTACCATCTTCTTCGGCAACAAGGGGCAGGGGCGGTTCCGGTGCGAACATGGGTACAAGCTTCAAAGCCGATGGAGATGCAGCACTGGTACGGTTCTTCGGCAATTCTTGACAGACAAATGGCTGTGACGCCTCGAATCTCAAGACCCAGCCCAAGACTGACCGACAAAAGTTGGCGCGGTTGGCGTTTGAACGCAGGAACAGAGCAAAGCCAATCGGTTCTTGAACGTAGGAAAGTAGGAAGTCGCAGTCGTGTTGTAGGTGTTGGAGGCCGACCCGCGGAAGGAAGGAAGGAAGGATGGCTTGTGCCAAGGATGGATGGTGCGAGAAGCAAACAGATCAAACAGATCAAAGCGACAAAGACAAAAATTCCTAAAATACTTACAGCGCCACCATGGTTGTTATTGGCTTCTTCGTCCATTCTAATCAAACGCAAAAGATCTTTATAAAAAACTTTATTCTTGTGTTTCTTCAAGAACTCGGCCCTCTCTGACCATGTGGTTAGTCTGAACAATTGAAGCAAAAGCAAATGTGTGAGTCTCTTGAAGCAAAAGAAGAAGTGCTATCATCAACGACGCGAATCAAGGACGCGAAGAAGAAGGCAAGGAAGGTTCCACAGTGTCAACGACAGAAGCAAAAGCAAAAGATTGTGCAGTTGTGTCGTCAAGCCGTAAATTAATTCCGCCGGGATCAATTAATTATAACAAATAATCAATTAATTATTCCTTGCCACCGGGATCAATTAATTGCAACAAATAATCAATAAAAAATAATCAATTAATTATTCACCGACAACAACGAAGAGAGCATGAAGAGAGCATGAAGCCTCCACCAATTAGGAACGAGTAATTAGGAACACACGACCATGGCCAGCAACACAGCGCCGATCTCTCGTCCATGCAGCTATTTGCGCCGCTACAACAACAGCTTCCCCTAGTAGCAGCTACCAACCCGCCAAGCAAGGAGTGAAGAGAGCATCCGTGTACGGCCACGACAAACAAAAGCATCCAACGCTCCACAAACAAGCACTCCATGGCTAGCCAGCTACTTACTTTCTGTATTTGCCACGCAATTCATACAGATAAACCTTCGTTGTGTCTCTCTTCTTGCGGATGAACATGCTGATACCTGCTACCAGGTACCGTGCAGGCTGATGCACATTTTGTAGAATTGCTAATCGAAGGAAGGCTGAGGATGTTTGCCGAACACCGCTACATCGTCTACTAGTAGTAGCTCTGCTACTAGTAGAGTTTCAACGTGCTTTTGCTGTGGAGCTGTAAGCTCTACATGATTTTGCAGTACAAGTTCTTGAGCTATTTTTTGTGTACATTTACACGTGTTGTTTAGTACAAGTGCTTATTTAACTTGTACCAGAAAACAACGTTAAACGGAACACATTAGAACTTGTACTGGAAATGTACAGCATTTTCTTTACAATGTTAAAATGGGCACCCTGATTGGTAAAATGTTTTTTAAAAAGAAACCCAAACCATTTTTCGCACCATAAGTTTGAATTAATGGATTTGATTACTGCATAAATAACCACCTAGCTTTCTGTGTAGCGATTGTACTAGAAGCTATCATGGCAGTAGCTTACTCTGTAGAAATTGTACCAGTAGCTTTGCTATCTAGCTGCTACTAGGCAAATCACTACTAATAGTAGGCAAATCACTCGCTAGTCTACTAATTTTTTTGGTCGGCATGGGTATGTCGTACTCGGATTAGCTGGACTAGCTAGTAGTAGCTAGCTAGCTATCTAGCTACCTGTTTGTACCGCTGCTCGCATCCGAACCTACTGTGCTATCAGATAGCTACTGATAGCTCTGCAGTAGACTAGTAGCTGGCGACAGTTTGGGCGACAAGCAACCATGACCGTATCTTGACAAGCAAGTAGCTACATCTATGGACCTCCATCATTAGACGGGCAGCAGTTAGTTGGCTTTAGCTATAGCTAGCTAGTTGTATCTTGTTCACATAGAGAAAGTCTGCAACACCTGATCGGCATTTAAAACTTTAAAAATTGGATCGTCTCGTGTGTGTTGTACAGAAACGAAAAAGATCCAAACACAAATTCAGCCACGACCTTCCTTGCTATAGCACCTGGCGGTTTGCGGAAGGACGTCCAGCTGTGAAGGTTGCCCTCCTTGGCCACTACAAGTGCAGGGCATTTTGGAAGACGACGATCTTTCTTGATTTCCAACAAAGACCAGAGCCAAGGATTTTTTGGTTGGATCTTTAGTGAAAAGCAACAGAGAAATGCTCGTTACTTGCTGACTCTTCGGCCAACTCGAAGCCGACTCGGCTCCTTCCCCAGAAACTAAAACACACGACTGTGCCTAACTGCGGAGACGCCGAAGTTTTTTGCCGACAAAGCCTCGCGAAGAAGAAGAAGACCAAGGAGTCCATCAGAGGCATCCTGCTAGTGTGATTTTACGCTCGGTCCAAAAACCAGCCCGATTCTAGTTGGAGAGTTTTCCAGACGATGCGCTGTGCATTCGGACACGACAATCTATGTTGCTTTCCAACATTGCTGTGAAGCTACAAGGAAGCATTGTTTCCATTAAAGCAGAGAGCAAATTTTATCAACCACGAATTCATCATGCCACCCACGAAAATGCCGAAACAGGAAATTTGTTATGGGCCATTGACTTTGCGTGAGTTTGTTGCCAAGGCTCTTGCTGGTGGCTCAGAGGTGAAAGGAGTGCGTTGGACCAAGGCTGCCGTGGACACAATAGCTTCCATTCTGATCAAGAAGGAACACATGTTTGGTAACCATTTTGTGTTGACGGATTCTCGCTACGAGAGTGAAGAGTGCGCGCTTTCTCTCTTCCAAGTGTTGGCGACCCATTTGACGGATTTGAGAGCGTTTCATTTTTACGATGACTGGCAACACTTACCACAATTTTGCGAAGCATTTGCAACTTCCCAAAGCCTCAAAAGCCTAAACTTGAGTGCGGTCGAAGTGAATGGCACTCCAATCGAATCTTCCATAGACAACGCTTCGGCCCTTGCACTTGTAGCACAACTCCCTTCTCTGACAACAGTGCATCTCCGTGTTGGCACTTCACCCCTTCAGACATTTTTTTCCGAGACACAGTGCAGCATGATTCCTCTTACAGACTTGTCACGCTTGCTGTTGGCACTTCGTCATGGAGGTGAGTTGCGTCATCACCAGCCAAACAACGATTCGAAAAGCCTGATTCTTTCTTTGGGCGATGGACTGGGTGATGGACTAGTATTTCGCAACGAAGCAAGCATGCAAGACTTTGCAAATTTGATGTTGCGTGCTACTGTCGACAATTTCATCAATATTGAAAAGCTTATCCTCAAGATCTATGGACCTTTTAATCCGATCAAGCCCATTACAACGCTGCTTGGATTATCTTCACTCAAGCACTTGAATGTTAAACGTGTTCTGTGTCCTGCCTTCTTTCCGCGCTCTAATCGGGAAAACGTGGCAAGAACACTGGAGCGATTGCAAGAAGAAGAAACAGCAGTCACACGGGAACAATTTCGGAATGCCTTGCAGCACAACACATCCTTGGAAGAGTTGCAACTTTCCAATTTTTTGATGCAAATAGATCCCCCCTTTTTCCGTGATGCTCTCTTTCCGGCACTAGCTCTTCGTAACCGTCAAGCTGACGATCGAAAACCGCTGCATATGACGATTCGCATGTCAACGCTTGCGGATCACACGGAAGCATCGATTCGATCTTTTTGGAATGCCATGTGTGAAGCGATTGCCTCTCCTTCTTGTGATTTGGAATATTTTTATGTGACATTTGGAGCAGCGGGCTGGGACGCATTACGTGGACACCTTGATCTCTGTCAGAATCTCTCTGATTCGCTAATGAATCAAGCCATGGATGCCTTTCAAAGGAATTACACATTGATCGATTGTCTGATTGGAGCAAGTCATTATCACCATGATTCTCACCATGATTATATATTCCCATTGGCTTCAGAATATATGAATCGCAATGAATTATGGAACGAGGCTCGTGACTTTGTTCCATCCCCATCCGCAGAAGAAGATTTTTGCGGTTTCAAAGAATCGGTTTTGTCCAAGCTCGAGGATATCATGAAACGAGCCCGCGATTTTGACAGGCGCGACTTTAGCGACAGATCAACGACGAGACCCTACCCTACCCTAACCCTTAGCGACAGATCATCGTTCCCTACCCTAACCCTTAGCGACAGATCATCGACGAGAATTGATACAATGGCCTTCCCTGCCTTTCATCAAGTTACGCGCCAATTTATACCCCAAATCATTTCGTTTTCAAAGGCCAGCTCGAATGCTGCGGTACAGCCAACGGATTTGTGTTGATTGAAGATGCTTGGTTGGTTGTTTGTACCTATGGGGAAAGACGAATCACTCCCAATCAAAGTTACAAGGCCTTAGCCGAGGGGGCGTGGTAGTGTGGTAGCAAAAGCATGCCACGCCAGGGGCACTGTACTGTCATATCAAACACCACCCGTCGGGCAAGCTGGATATGGATGGAGATGCAAAATCTGTTCTCCATACCTGAAGTTCTGCCGCTTGTTTCTTCATGCCGAGAAACTTTTGGTTTGGTGCTCTATCCACAGAAATCTGTTGATGGAAAGGCGCGTTTGAATGAAATTGTCACGGAACATTTCTTGCGATCCCCAAGAAACAGCGATGACTGGATGTTACAATGCCTGCTTTCAGCGCGGAACTACGATGACGACGATCCCTAAGTTGGAACTGCTCCTGTGCGATAGAATCGCTGCTTGGGTGTCGGCCCGCTCGATTGTCGCGAATACAAGCTCTTCGGTTAAATCCTATTAACCTATCCAACCAACACGATCATTGGTCCATCAATCCCTTTCTGTGAGGTCTTCTCCCGACGTTAATTTCAACTCAATAACTCGCATTTGCCTTTTTGGTTACTTCGACAAGAACGGAGAGACCCGTTCCAGGCAACAGGTATTTAGCAACAATGGCAAAGTTGTACGTTCGGCGGTGTTTCAGCATTGGCTGCTTACCACAAAACTAGTTATATGTCATCTGACCCAAACGATCCCAACTGCGTTCATAGACGACGTTGCGGCCGTGATACGTATGGCTCCTTTCCGGCACGGTCGTTGAGACGACTCTCAGTAGTTGTCAAACGAACGCCTGCCGTATTGCAAACTGCGGCATGTAGGTTTTTTTTCACAAATGGAGAGCCACGCATGCTTCCAGGAGGGTGACTTTACAACAAAGGCACGGTGTTTGTCGAGAGGGATTGGCCAAGTCGATTGAGCTAGCATTTTTGAAGGAAGACGTCGAGCCAGCTATTGTGGTGCATGCCTTGGACAAGCAAGAGCCTGTGCTACTCGTGACAATGACGACGACTCAATCATGAGGAACGCTATTCAGATAGGCCAGTTAGTAAAGTCGCTGAATCATATACCAAACTTTTTACGAGGCGTTTGGCAGAGATATTCCAAACCACCGACAAAAATGATCCGTCTGGTGATTATTGTCTCGTCCATGGAGTTGGTATTTTTGAAACCAGTGAATGACGACACAACAAACGATCAAGTCAAAGATATATTGAATAATTTTTTTAGAAGCGTCGTTCACGGTACCAGAACGGCCGTCAAGCTCATAAAATGGAAAAACAGCGACAAAAATCTTCCCACGGCGGCAGTAGCAAGCTGGTGACTATCAGCATTGCTCGCACCGCAGCCCTGTCTCATTTCCGGTGCATCTCGTCGATTGTGCTACGTAAGCAGCTGTACTACAATTCACACGAACCGCGCAAATGGATTTGCAATCAAAATCAAAAGGCTCATTATCTATGGGGCGCATGGGTGACGAGTCCAATCGTCGTGCTGTCGAAGCAGGTGGAAAACGGACTTCCCCGCATTGATAGGAGAAGCCCTCCTGTGATTGGTCTTTGAAAAACATTCAGGTTCGAACCGCTGTTCCTATCTGATAGTCGATAATCAAGAGGTTCAGCCCGTAACAACGAATAGCAATATCAAAAACAGTAGGGGAAATTTGATTCACTTATCAATAGACGGAGTCCTTAGATTCGTGGCTCGCTTTAATGAGTGATGCAAACGAATGTCGTTACATAAATCTCATCACCTATAGTTTGCCCTTTCTCCCAGCTCTATGTTTTCGAACTAGTCCCTCTCTAGGCACCAGCATCAGTGAGACAGTGTAACAATTGTACAGTTCCACAATTAGGTAGGAAAGAGGGCTCTACCATACATATAAAACGGGGTCTGGCGGACATAGATCACAGTATTGGCAGCTTAAATAGACAAGATTGCTTTGGTGTAGCTACTAGCTATGTAGACTACTCGAGTGGACTGGCAGCTACTACTCCCGTTGCTAGCTTCTAGCTAGTTGCTGGTAGTTAGTGCTGGCTAGCTCGCTACTAGAAGTAGAGGACCTTTGGTCGTTGTATTCTCGAAATGTGCGTCTTGCTATCGAAGCCGAGTAGTGTGCGTCCTGCTTTCAAATACAAGTAGTAACTAAGTGATGACATCAACATGTTCGTGTTGGTGCCAAATGAGAACCACAATGCGAACCCAAAAGTCGTTGTATTTATTATTCCTACACATTATGCCATTCTTGCGAAAAATACAAGGAAATGGGACCAGTGAAGACCCAGTCGGATTCGTGATCGATGATCTTCACTGGTACCGGATCCTACAACAATTATGTTGCCTGTTGTTGATTGATGAACCAACAGTTTACTGGTCACATCCCATACATGCAACATTGCATGGATCGAGGCTTCATTCTTGTCGACTGCATTTTAGATCATCTGTATCGACTTGTTACTGCTACTATCTAGTAGATAGCTAGCTAGTAGTACATGTTTTCCCTACCGTTCATGCAGTAAAGTGATCATAAAATCAGAAGCCTATTCTCTCCATCGAGACCACAGCTACAAGCCGTTCGTCCATCATCATGGTCGCATTCCATATTTTGTCGACCACCGCTGTACTGCTACTAGTCCTAGTCAAAGTCCATTCGCAAGCGGTTACATTGGACGATGTAGCCTTGCACAACACGAACGACGATTGTTGGAGTGCCATTTACGGCGAAGTCTATGATTTGACAGTCTATGCTCCCAATCATCCCAACACCATGGTGTACGGCGTCTGTGGCCAAGATGGAACAAGTTCCTTTGATGGGGTTCACGGCAGTACACCGCAATACCTAGACATTTTTCCAGGCATTGACTATGTGGGAATGCTGGTAGAAGCCACACCCCCACCGATGACACCACTACCAACTCCATTACCTACACCGCTGCCCACTGTGCCTCCAACGACGGCGGCGCCCACGTCTCTTGCCCCAACCACTGCTCCACCGGTTGCTGTACCGGCAACAACCTTGGCACCCACGGTCAAGGAAACGACAGCAGTTGCTTCCTCTCCCACTCCTGGGACGGTGTCGACGTCAGTGCCCACCACAACAGCACCTGCCGACACAACCATTTCACTCGCCGATCTTGTCGCTCACAACAACAATGCCACCGACGGAGGTTGCTGGATGGCCTTTTTTGGAAATGTTTACAACATGACTTCCTTTTTGAATCAAACTGTTGGCGAAAGCGAGGAAATGGAGGACACTCCTTCGGGTGAGAGTGAGGAGAAGGAAGAGGAAGAGGATCTCTCGCCTTGTTGTGGCAAGGATTGTTCCGCTATATTGACCGGTGTCCAGGATCTCGACGCAGTGATGAATACTAATGCCACGGCCTATCTCTTGGGGCCACTGGAACGAGTCTTTAGCATTGTGGAACTCGGTAGCAAGGGCAATACATCGGACAACTGTCTGGTCAGTTATCTGGGTCGAGTCTTCAACGTGACAGCCTATGTAAGTTCCATCAACTCGGTGGCGCTTACCAAGCAATTGGTGGTTCCCGTAGAAATGTGTGGTACCGAGATTACGCTCGCACAGTTTGCCTCCATGACACCAGGTATTGGTGACTATTATGCGGGAGCTCTCATGGTGGCAATACTGCAAAACCAATACAATGAAACTGACGAAAACCCCTCTGGCCCGGCTAGTATTCCCATCATGGCCACCGTGCACATGACGCTCAGTCCCGAGGCGATCCAAGCCAGTCAGACCCCGGCTCCCATTACCCCATTACCGACTTTACCTCCCACACCGGCACCCGTCGTCACTGCACCTCAACCAGAACCGGCAGTGGCGGCACAAGAATCTACCAGCAATAGCAATCGTGCCCCCGTGTCATTGATGGAATTGTCCCAACATTCCTCGGCAAGTGATTGTTGGACGGTGTACAATGCCGAAGTCTACGATATGACCAATTACAATCATCCTGGAGGTCGTCCCTTGATTGAAGGTCAATGCGGACAAGATGGAACTTCTTCCTTTTTGGGCATTCATCCGGAATCGTACTTGTCCATGATTGCTTCCTCCAAAGTGGGACCCTTTGATGCCAATGCTGCTGCGCCGGCTCCGGAACCAGTCGTTACGGTGCCGGCACCTGAACCAGCTCCAGTTACAGTTCCAGTTCCCGCGCCTCAACCCGAGCCTCAACCAGCTCCAGCGCCAGCTCCGGAACCAGCACCCGTCGATACTACTGCGGGTGGTATTACCATGGACGAAGTTGCGATGCATGGTTCCGCCAATGATTGTTGGGTGGTCTACTTTGATCAAGTCTATGATGTGACCAATTACGCCAACAGTCATCCGGGCGGTGCCAATCTGGTCACGATGAGTTGTGGTGGGGATGGAACCGGCCCCTTTTCCGGCAGACATGGTCAAGGTACCTTGGGTGTGATTAGTGGTAGCTTTTTGGGCATGGTACAAGGTGCTGCTGCTAATAATAACAATAATAACGGTGTGAATAGTAATACTGGCGGCGGTGGAAACAACAATTACAATAATGGAGAATATGACGACGAGTCGGAGGATGAAGACGAGGATGGTGGTGACTACGTGTACTGCGAGGAGGATTGCGATGGTGATGACTCGGATGACGAAGGGGATCGGTGACTCAAATGACGAAGGAGCGTTGAAAAGATTTGAAAAATGGGTCGCGACTATACGGATATGGCAAACATATTTCATTTCTAAAAATAGGAATGGATAGCCTAATACCAACTCATTCTATGAATTAAAAAGATTGGTCCATTGTCGATTCTGCTGTATACTGTTGTATACTGTCAAAACTTGTATTTCGTTTTTCATTTGGACACTGGTTTGTGAACGGTAAACAATGTGAAATCGTAGCCTCCGTGGTTTTCCCCATTGGCCTGTTGCAAATCATGGGACAGCATGGATTGTTGGGCTGTATCAGTACTAATGCTGTTGTCAGTTTTGTGTTCGCCGATGCTGTCATTCGTACTGGTAATGTCCCAGGATTCACAATCCGCCACCAACGTCGTGACGTGCACTTCCAGTCCCAAACGAGAACACGCCTCTTCAAAATGCGCGACTCCAAAGCGACGATCTTCGTTGGGTCCTAAAATCAAGGCGTGACCTCCTTCGACGAGGCACGCATGTGTCGTCGTGGCGACCAGCATGGCATCATTCGAATAGGCGATAACGTCGGCCGCTAAAATCACACGAACTTGCGGTTGGGGATTGCCGTTCATATCCGTCCAAGTACAACCACCGGATGGAGGAGTCGGGTTGTCGTCGGCATTGTCCTTGTCCTTGCCTTCCTCCTCCAAAGACCCTTGATCAAAGAAATCCAATCCCAAGACCGACGTGCAATGATCCAATTTATTGAGATGGGCGTTTCGTTTGAGATTTTCGCAAGCCGTTGGATTGTAGTCTGTGAAAATGACATTGGCGCCGGCATTGTTGCTACTAGCAGTCATGACACTCGTACGACTCTCTTCTTGCTCTAATATCGTCGCAGCTACCAGTCCCACTAATCCGCAACCGGCCCCCAATTCCAAAATGTCACCTCGATTCAAAATCAACGAGGGATCCTGGGCAATCCGCCGGGATAGCATGACGGCCGAGGGCCACATGACCAATCCCGTGTCGTGAGTATCATCGTCTTCCTCTTCCTCCTCCTCCTCTTGATGGACTTGGATCTTTAGGTCGTCATGATGCGGTTGGGGAATGCAAAATACCAATGGCTCCATTCTAATCTACTGTATGATTCTATTGTGATTGCTGAAGGTATGAACAGTATGTGTTGGTGTCGTGAAGTTGGTGGTGATTGTTGTGAACGGCAGGTAGTGCTTCATCGTAATGTGCTGGTGGCGTCCATCATGGTCCGTATCGGCGTGGCCGCACTTTTTTCCTCCAAAACTTTTTGACATCGTTCGATACTAACTGGGTACCGGTATGGAACATAAAGAAAAGCACCGGAACAGCTGCTTTCCCGCGACAGCTGTTGTGTACAACATGTGCGCGCATGGATAGTGCGTGGGAGCAGCTGTGGGACCGGGACCCGGACGGAGATCTGTGAAAAACCCACACACAGCAGATGTGGAGTAGCAACGAGGCTGATGGATGGGTCAGGGAAAACAAAGACAAAAAAATGTGGCTGCAAGCAAGGGAGGGCATTTTGCTTTTCAAATGGATTTGAGACCAGCATTGAAATCAGCAAGGTGTTGAAATTCGTCAAGGAAATGAATCAACCTAAAAATGACTGGCATTTGAAACAGCCCAGTGTTGCAAACAAGACAAATGGAATCAGAAAGCAAACAGGAAATAAAAAATTGTCATGTTTGTTCTTCCCTTGCAATAGCAGCACATGAAAATTTTCTCATTCAGTGTCTCAGACCATTCAATTTTTGCTTGTTCATGAGGAATTGAATCAGATTTGAATGCAGTCAGCAACTTTGAATGTCCCAAACAAAACTTCTAATGATGTCCATGAGTGTGAAAGATCCAAAAAGATGACAGTTTGAAGTGGCTGTTCATTGCAAACAGATTTTTGAAGCATCTTGACAGCAAAACAGGACATTTCAGTCATGTGAGCTGAAGATGCAAGCAGGGTGTTCACAAGAAAACCAGAATTGTTTTTGGGGAAACAGCAAACTTTCAGAAACAACACATCAAGTTGCAACTGACAACATAACAAAAATCAAGACACTGGAAAAGAATGCATCTGATTAGCAATTGGATGTGATGGTGTCAAATGAACAGAGAAGGCGACCAAAGTCAATTGTGTGAACAAAAGAACAGTTGTGCAAGCATTCCAAAAATGATTGTGATGTCAGATCCACATCTTCAACAAATTGCTTCTTTGATTTGGGTGTTTCCATTGATTCAACTGTCATGCTGTCATTGTCAGCGCTGCCATGCAGTGGCAGCTGGAAGAAGCAGAAACCCCAGAGACAATCCATTGAGGGCAGGAAACTGGGGATGTGAGATCCTCACAGATCTGTCTCAGTGGGTCCAAACAGAGAAGTGGGAGACAATTTTCCCGGGTTGGGAAAAGCACATTTTTCGAGAAATTTAGCAGTCAAATGCCCTTGCAATGACACCAATCATGGGAAAACTGTTTTGTTGTCCTGGTCTTCATTTTCGGATGTGGGAAAACTGTTCTTTTCTTTGTCTTAGTTGGGAAAACTGTCATTGTTCAGCAACGCTTAAGCACCAGCAGTGATTGATCTTACCCCCTAAAAACAAAATCTTCCCCCATAAGTTTTTTGGGTTCTGGTTCTTCTGTTGTGGAACATCAAAACTGTTTTGAACAACGATGGGCAAAACCAAAACAATTTATTGGTGACCCAAATTTTTGGGAATGGCCCAAATTCGCCCCCCACGGGACTGACAGTCCTGCTGGTTTTTAATCCGGCCAATCGTGGCTTGTGCGGAAGCAGCTCAGACGTGCTATTATCGTGTCAAAACCGCATGAAAGATAGCAGGCATAGTTCTTCTTTCTTTCGCTTCTCAAATGCTGCCATGCATCCATGCATGCACCCATTACAGTCGATCTGATCTTTTAGCTCATATCTTCCATTCCACGGCGCAGCCACAACACCTCAAGCCTACTACTAGCTACTGTAGCTAGCTAGCAATCACTAAAAACCTACACGAACACGAGCACGAACACTATGGGCTGCTGCTGCAAGAAAAACGACAAACCAAAGGCGGTAAAGAAGGAATGTTGCGTCTGCAAGTAAGTGCTCGTCTCGTGCTGCATATGACACGGGATGAATATCGTTGAATCTTGATGAATTGTCGATGGGTCATCGATGGTCTGCTGTTTGATAGTATCCCGCCATCCTTTTACGTTTGCTGTTTTGGCACTAGCTAGCTAGTTGCGGCTGGTGGATACTGTATGCATGTGGGCAGCAAGCTGGTGTACGATTTTCTTCCTGACTTACCTGAAATTCTCACATCCACACTGTATATTGATGGTACTCTCTGCCATGACAGTCCCTTTGACATGGACAAGTGGCTCTTGACGGCTCAAATTTGTTCCATTGTTGCCGCTTGTATTTCTTGGACGTGGTGGCCCGTTTTTGTCCTGTCCGCACCCATTGTGGTGGTTCTTCAAACCGCATGGTGTTGCAAAATGAAAAAAGCCGGCTTGATTGCTGCGGGTATCTTGTCGTGCCTCAACTTTGTGGGAGCCATATTTATTGGTATCTGGATGAAGATGGAATGTTGGAACACTCTCTTCGTCGTCATTATGAATGATGATAATTATTATAATTATTCCGACCCCTCCTCGTTTGGGCCTGACGGTTGTTATTTTTACAATACGACCGAGCGCAAGAACGCCTGGATGGCGGTGGCCTTGATTGATGCCATGCTCTTTTTGGCGACTGCAGTCTGTACCTTTTGGTTTGTCTTCAAGAGATACGATGCCATTTTGGAGAGCCAGAATGCCCAAGTATTGGAGCAGCAGCAAGCGGACGAAGTCATGGTCAATGTTCCTGCTGCGGCGACTACCGTGGAAATGGCAGTCATTGCATCTCCTGCGTATTCCACAGCTCCCGAGGCCCGGGCCAGCGCCATTTTTCCCGATGATATTACAAAGGATATGGACCGTGTCTAAAGAGGCAATACTGTATCGCTCACTGGAGTCTCTTCGTGTCGCGGTGCCCGAGGACCGTGGTTTTTCTTGGTGCGCTCCCAGAAATCTTGACAGTGAAGGCGAGATTAACTCGGGTGGCCCTGTATATGTAAACAGTTATCTTCAATATTTTAATATGTTTGGTTACCTGCTCATAGGCGGCTTATTCAAAGAATGAGCGCATGACTATTTAAAATTGCATAGATGCAAATAGCGTAGCCGACAGAAAACGTGCGACTCTTATTATTGTGGAACGCAGGACGGCCGGCACATCCAATGAAACATGTTTGCTCAAACGATGGCCAACGAATGGATATGCCAACTGCCGATTCCAGTCGAGAAAGAAGGAAAAAAGAGTAATCTTTGTGAAAGGCATACTTCGGAACTCCACTCGCTTGGATGTGACTTGGCCATGCTAGCTAGAGAATTGGACAACACTTATTTGGTAGGGGTGGATGCTTGCTAATTCGAATGGAATGGAAGAATTATCGAATGTGCCACTATTTTCAGCACGATCATGGACAACCGATTTGCTTTTCACCATTGGGGCTCTGTGTGGGAGCTACACTTGTCAAGATGGAATCGCTACGTGAAACACTTCTGCGGCCTAATTATGGATGGCGAAGTGGCCCAAGGAATGGATGATCGTTACATGGCTTTCATAGGATCGAGGCCTGCAGCCCATCCCAAATTTGAAAACATGGACGTTGAATGGAATTGGCGGGCCCTCCACAGGCTCCACTGCAGTCCAGCATGTAGGCAAAAAATTGGGATTATTGTATTATCGTTCGTTTTAATTCTCGGCCATTTGTGTGGATTCCAACCTAGAAACCTTTGTAGACAAATGCCTTCTACTGTACATGAACAATCCACAGTACTATGCCTTCTTGTAGCCATTCATATTCACAAGAATTATCCATGAAAGTGTAGTGACGAACATGTGCTTTTATTGATCCGACCTGAAATACAGTAGATGAAGAGTCAAAAAAAAAGGAGATATAGGTGGCAGTGGTGTGAGGTTCCAAATCCAAACAACAACAACCACAACTAGAAAGAACAGAGTCAAGTAGAGCCTTCTGTCTGCAGTACGTACCTCGGGCATCCATCCGACCCGGCGGATGAGGAACCGCCCGCCTTCGACCTACTTCTCGAATGTTGGGTTCTGGGAACATGTGTATAAAGGACCCTATCAGAAATTCAAAGAGTTCCACGTCCAGGTCACACCCATCGTGATCGTCCTCTCGACTCTCCGTGTTGTTAATCGATTTCTTCTTGGTCGTCGTATGGTTCGCTTCCTCTTGGCAATGGGATTCTCCGTCGCTGTTCGATCTTGGTTTGGTGGGAAAGGAGTCCACCGACTTCAAGGAAGGACATGCAAACGCAGTGGGCTTCATTTTCATGGGAGTGCAGGCAATCATCTTGTATGAAAGAGTGTGTGTGTGGTTGTCTATGTCTGTATTGTATGTGTGAAATTTGTGTTGGGTTGTCTTTGAATGCTTAGGTTTTTGTTGGGTGGGATGTCTTCCGCTTTGCTACCTGGTACTACTCGCGCTGATACAGTAGTCTAGTTCGGAGTGTTTTTTGTTCACAGTGTGCAGTATTGACTGGTGAGCCAAAGCTTCGGTCCCGACCAGTGTCCTGTGCGAGCTGTGACCAACCTCTCAAGGTGTGACCTGATTACAGCAGCACAGTACGTGTGGCGTCCTAAAATCCTCCTACTCTTCACCTACTGCCGGTCGATCCGTTACCTGTCTCTTATACACATCTGACGCTGCCGACGAATAGAGAGGTGTAGATCTCGGTGGTCGCCGTATCAT
>ENA-ORBV01006382-ORBV01006382.1-microbial-mat-metagenome-genome-assembly--contig:-NODE-6382-length-20857-cov-4.591819_pt1 | contig 20857 bp, 22 predicted proteins | sample MGYA00237777_ERZ505514 | MGnify/ENA primary metagenome ERZ505514 (study PRJEB26160, sample SAMN06269048) | microbial mat metagenome | isolation source: Oligotrophic lake microbial mat | place... | reverse complement strand
GCCGGACGCCTTACGGCAGCCTATCCGTCAACTACCCTTCGGATGGGCTGCCGTAAGGCGTCCGGCCAGCCGCTCCCGGCTCCACCACCACCAGTTACACTGCTCACTCGGCAATTGCCCGTCCCCGGCCTGCGCTACTGCACACCGAAACACATCCAGCACGCAGGGGTCTTGCCGCGATCCGGTCTTCTTCTCGAGCATCCGATAAAGACTGTCCCCATTCTTGCGTGCAAGATCAGCTACGCTCTTCACACCCAGCAATTCGAAGTCCTTCAACATGCTCTTGCCGATCCCCTGCAAATCGCCCAACTTCTTCTCCGCCATAATCATAATGAAAGCATATGACGCGACGCGCCCTCCTTGCCACCGCAACTCTCCGCGCCGCCACCCCAGACTGGCAATCCCTCCTTGCGCGATCCATCACTCACGACGAGGAGAATTTCGAGCAGCTTCGACGCTATGTCTTTGAGGTCCATGACCTCTCTCTGGCCGCCCGTCAAATGCGCGAATCCCAGTCCTACGAAATCAACCTCGTCGGCCCAGGCATGTACTTCCGCAAGCTCACACACAATGACTTGCCTCTTTCTCCCGCCGATGCAGCCCTCGAACAAACTCGCCTTCGAACTCATCTATCCCAACCCCAATCTTCAAATGCCCAGGCCCCTTGGAGGAAAGAACGCGACTTCCTCCAGCTCTATCTCGACACGCACTCGTTCCGATTCAAAGGCGAAAAGACAATCGACCGCCGTCCTGCCTGGGTGATCGAATCGAAATCCCCGACCAATGCGCCACAGTCCCTTGCCTTCCTCACCTCCGCCCACTGCCGCCTCACCATCGATCGCGACTCCGGCCACTGGATCGAAGCCGTCTGCGATCTCTACAAACGAACCCAATTCAACCTCAGCCAGCTTCTGATCGGCCGGCTCTCGCTCCCCTATTCACCCGGCCTCGTTAACCGGGGCGATATCCCGGCCGGCACCACCCTCACCTTCCGCACCCAGCATCTCGAAGATGGCGTCTGGGCTCCCAAAAGCTACCGCATCGAACGGCCTGGATTCCTTTCAACCCTCACCTTCTCGAAGTTCCGCAAGTTCACTTCAGAATCCCAACTCCTCACAGACTCCAAATGACCCGCCGCAACGCTCTCCTCCTCCTCGCGGCCCAACAGCCCAAACCCGACCCTTACGTCATCCTGGATCAATCCGTCACTATCGACCAGACCAATCTCGATAAACTCCGGGGCTACGTCTGGAATTCCGAAGAACGCTCCTTCTTCAAAGGCAAACTCACCCGCCAGCAATCTTATGAGATCAACCTGGTATCAGGAGCCATGTACTGGCGTCGTACCGAGTCCGGTGGCAAACCACTCAGTGGGCAGGAACTTGCAGCCGAACGACAGCGTCTGGCCAGTCATCTCGAAAAGCCAGGCCCCGGTTATAACTGGCGCAGCGAGCGCCAGTTCCTTGAGCTTCTTCCCAAAGTGCATATCGCTACGTATCTGGGCCAGGAGACGATCAATGGCCGCCCTACGCACTTGATCGAAACGAAGCCAGCCGCAGGCGTCAGGGCTTACCTGCTCAATTCTTTCCGCTACAAACTCTGGATCGACGAGGCAGACCTTCACTGGACCCGCGCCGAAATCACCGTCATCCGCGACGTCGAATGGCTCCTCCACCAACTCGCCATCGGCCGCATCAGTTACCCCTATTCAAACAACATCGTCAACCAGGGTAAACTCCGTGCCGGGGCAAAGACCACTATTGAGCTGCAGCGCCTCCCCGAAGGCATCTGGACCCTCTCCCGCTACCTCACCGAAGCCGGCAATGATTTCTCAAACGAACTCCGCTACTTCAATTACCGCCGCTTCAGCTCAGAGTCCCAACTCCTTACCGATCCCCAGTGACCTCGACCTCTCGACCGCACAGCCACACGAGGCCAGCCGCCATCACCACCAAAACACCAACGCCTGCAAAAACTCCGCTCAAGCCCCAGTCTGCCTTCAGATACCCGGCGACAAAGACGCCTGCCCCGCCCGCCAGCGTGTTCAACGTATTCATCAGGCTCTGCGCCGTAGCCCTGTCCCGCGCATCAATCAGGTCACACAATGCCGCTGTCTCGTTCGATCCGGCCACCGATCGCAAGAACGAAAACAATACCACCCCACAACCCACCACCAACATGCCGCCCCCGGTCAGGAAGACCAGCAGACACGGTGCACAAAGCAGATAGCAAAGGCTCATCAGCTTCAAACGTCCATCGCTCGACTTCAGCGCCGCCCGATCTGAAAGCACACCCCCGGCAAAGTACCCCGCCACGGCCGACACCTGCAAGAGCGCTGTCCCGGAAAACCCCGCCATCGCCAGGCTCAATCCGAAAGTCTCCCGAAAGTAGAGGGGCATCCAGTTGAAGAACATCCACGTACCCACCGCAATCAACATCGCCTGTCCCGCCAGCAACAGATAAGCCGGCTGCCTCAATAGACCCATCACCCTGCCGCTCGTTCGAGCCGGCTCGCGAGGCACCTCTTTAAGCAAGAACTGACACACTACCGCCAGCGCAAGTCCCGCTCCGCCCAATACAAAAAGTCCGAATCGCCACCCAAAGGTTTCACCCATGTAGCCCGACAGCGCACCGCCTCCAACAAGCCCCACATAGAGTCCGCTCATATGCAATGACAGCGCCCGCCCGCGGCTCGCTACCGGATGATGATCCGCGATCAGCGCTATCGCTGCGGGTAGATAGAAACACTCGGCAAGCCCCAACAAAACTCTTGTTGCCAGCAACTCATTCGCCGTCCTCGCAAAGCCGGATAACACCGTCACGAGACTCCAGGCGACCAGGCTCCAAAGGATCACCCGGTTCCTCGGCAGCCGGTCTGCAATCACACCAGCCCCGAGCGATCCGATCGCATAACTCCACAAAAAGAGTGTCCCGATCGCAGCTAGCTGCAAATCGCTCAAGTGCAAGTCTGCCTGCAGCAATGGGTAGACAACAGATAGAGAAGTCCGGTCGGCATAGTTGATCCCGGCTACACAGGCCAGGATCAGAACCGTCTGCCAGCGCACCGCGATCAAGGCAGCTCAGCCGTAAACGCTGCCTCCACCCGCATCCCCGTCATAACGGCTTCAAACACACGTCCGCCGTGCACAACGGCAGAGCTGATCGGAAACTCGAGATCGGAATCAATAAAGTGCATATGGGTAGCAACGAAACTCGTACAATAACACTTCGACCCATGCCTACAAATCAGAAAGCCTGGTCATCCGCCGCACTCGGTTGCTCCTGGATCCTCAAGCAGCTTGAGCCCAATGGCTCACTCCGTGGCGGAGACGACCTCCGCGCCTACTATAAGACCCCCGCAGCCCTTCTGGCTCATGGTCGCGTGCCTGAAGCAAACAGCATCCTCGACTATGTGGAGGCCCGTTACCTCAAGCCTGATGGCGACCTCGATGGCAATGGCGTTCCCTGGTTCGACGTCTACCGCACCTATAACCACGCCTGGCTCTGCCTCGGCGCAGTGATGGCGGGCCGCTTCGATCTGGCCCGCAAGCTCTCTGGGTTTATCGCCACACGCCACAACCCGGCCTCGGGCGGCTTCTTTGCCGACGAAGCGCGCACGACAGAAGAGATCATGACCACCAGCATGGCCGGCATCGCCTGCCTCTGGGCTGGTAAGCATGACCTCGCCCTCGCTGCCGGCCAGTGGCTTGAGCACCTCTACAACGCTCAGCCAGACCTCACCAGGGGCCTCTACACCACTTGGCAAAATGGTCTCGTCACCGAGTACCCCGAAGCCGAAGCCAGCTCTTATCTGGTCGATCCCGCGAAGATGCGCCAGTGGTATTTCCAGTACGGCATCAGTGCTGCCTTGCTCACTTCCCTCGCCGGATTTACTGGCGAAGATCGCTGGCTCAGTCTTGCCCGCAACTTCCTGCAGGCAAGCAAACACGCGGCTGCCGACCGGTACCAGACCCCACAAAGCGGCAAGATCGGCTGGGCTGCCGCCTGGACCTATCGCCTCTCGCGCGACCCGGAAGATCTTGCGCTCGTCGAGCAAGTTTCCAGTGGCCTGGCTGCCCTGCAAAACGACGATGGCTCCTGGCTTGTCACTGGTGTCTATGGTGGTGCCAGCGCAGCCGCCGACAGCCTTACCCTCGACATCACCCCTGAGTTCGTTGCCCTTCAATCCTTTATGGGAGTTCTACCCCTTGTCTAATCCTTACGAAAACAAAGTCAAAAAATTGCTGGCCACCGGTGCTACGGCCTGGGGCTCAGCCACCATGGGCACTGCCCCGCTCGCCGCCAAGCTCGTTGCTACCTCTGGTGTCGACTGGGTCTGGATCGATACCGAGCATTCGAGCTTCGGTGCCGAATCGATCGAGATTCTGCCGCCGCTGATTCGACAGTCTGGTGCGATGCCACTGGTACGTATCGCCGGCCTCGATCCGAACCTGATGAAGAAGGCCCTCGACATTGGCGCGCAAGCCGTCATGATTCCTCAAATCGACTCGGCCGAACAGGCACGGCTGGCTGTCCAATACGCAAAGTATCCGCCGATGGGCTCTCGTGGTGTTTCCCCGATGTGGACCTTCTACAACGACGTCCCCTGGGGCGAATATCTCCCGCATGCCAACGACGAAACGATGATCGTGGCGCAAGTAGAATCGGTCGCAGCCCTCGATCAGGTGGAAGCAATCGCCGCTGTCGATGGAGTCGATGTCGTGCTCGCCGGGCCCATGGATCTGTCTGCTGCCCTTGGCCATATTGGCGAGACGAATCACCCCGATGTGCAGCGCTTTCTCGAAGACTTCCCCGCCCGGGTGGCTAATGCCGGTAAGGTTCCAGGCATTGCCCTCGGCGGTTACGAAGCCTCAGCCAAGGCCTGGAGCCAAGGCTACCGCTTCATCAACTTCGGTAACCTTTACTTCGATGGCTTCCACGGCATCAAGGCCAACCTTGCCCGGCTGAAAGCTCTCAGCGCCAAGTCCGAGTAAGCGCGCCTTGCGCCGGATACTGTAGCTGCTTCATCCGCTCCACTGCTGCAGCATCGGGAGCGGCGCGGCAAAGGTCCCATTCCTGGCCTAGCGTGTAGGCTCCAATGACGAGAAATCCGGCACTCGCCGAGATCCGGCAATGGCCCGTGCCACAGGGCAAAACAGCAAGGTCACCTGCCTTCACGCTGACCTCCACTCCACCCGGCAACTCACCGCCCAGAATCAGCTTCGCCTCACCCCTGGCAAAACCCAGCACCTCGTGCGCCGTCGAATGATAGTGATGGAATGGGTAGACACCGTTGCGCCACTGTGGCTTCCAGCCGCTCTTCGAAATCAGATCTTCAAAGGCCTCAACGGAAGCCGCCGGCGGAACCAATCCCCGATAGAGCAGCACCGGGAGCTTCTCGTTGTTCGGCATCCATCCATTGCGCTTGAGCAGCATCGACTCTGGCTCCTTACCAGGAGCAAGCATCGCGGCTAGAGCTTGAGTGAGCGTTCGTCGGTCCATATTATCTTCCAAGCCGGCGCAAGAGGTCATCCTTGAAGCCCGGCTTCACGTCGTAGCAGTAAGTGACGCCTTTGCCTGGCGTCACCAGGAATTGGGCCTTCTCGATCCTCGCGCTCATCGGGGAGCAGATCAAGTCCTTGCGGTCTACGAGTGCGCCAACAGCCAATGAATCAAAGGGGTTGAAGCCATCAGCGCCAAACCGATCCTTCCAGAAGGCGAGCCAGTCGAGTACGGAAGGCATCATCCACTTCATGCCCGGGCTGCTGAGCTTACGCATCTCCGCTTCCTTCATCCAGACCTTCGATGAGATCTCCCAGGGAGCAAGCGTGAATGGTGCACGCGAGTCGAGTAAGACTTGAAACGCTACTATGTCGAGTTCGAAGTTCAAGTCTCGAAACGGGGTTTGTTGCTTCGGCCCGGCCACGAAGAGTTGGCCTGGGCGCCTTCCGGCAACGGCAACCATGCCGTCAATCTGTTTGGCCAGCTCTGGATGATTCTTAAGCACAGTCGCGACGTTCGTCGCAGGGCCGAGGATCAGGATCGTCAGCCTTCGTTGCCTCAACTCGCGCGCCAATGCCTCGCTTGCCGCTGTCTCTTTACCCAAGTCGGCTGCACTGCTTGCACCATCGTAGACAGGCAAACCAGTTGGTCCAAACTTGCTAACAATCTCGCGGCCAATCCTGGAGGCGGTCGGCAGATCGGCATTGCCAAAGACAATGCTTACGCCGCGCACCTTGAGCTCGGGCGAAGCAAAGGCCTGCAGCAGGGCGATACCATCGTCGACTTCTTTGCCGCCCGGTGCAACTGAAGGGTCGGTGTCGATCCAGACCTGCGTTTGTGCCATCAGCGCCAAGGCCAAAACTAAAGACATACAAGCTCCCGAGACAACTCAAGCCATTGCCTCTTCTTTTCAAAATCAGCCTTGAGTGGCAATTGCGCCACCCCAATCAGCCGTCGCATGATCTCGGCACCGGCATAGTGCTTGGCAAGCGTCCAATCGGCCGGGCTGCTGTACTGAGTCATCACCGTCTGCCAGAACTCGCCAGACCCAATCAATTCAAGGTGAGCGAGGAAGACACCGAGGTCATACTCGGCATCACCGAGATAACAGAACTCAGGGTCGATGACGGCGGTATTGAGCCAGCTACCCGGAAAGAAGTCCCCATGCAGCAATGCCTTGCCATCGGCGAGGTAACGCTGGCCGAGTGCTCTAACCTTTGCGCAATACTCGGTGTCTGCAAGCAAAGGTGAGGCAAGCTCTTCAAAACCCAGCCCGTTGTCTGAGCGCAACGGGAACTCGTATTGGTGCTCATGATTAAGCGCCCTCATGGCCCGGTTCGGAAAGGCCTCAACCTCTATCGAATGGAGCGCTACCAGATAGGCCGTCAATTCAATCACCGCAGCTTCGGTCAATACTTCGCTTGAGCAGTCGCCGAGATCCTCAAGCCGCAAAAGATGAGACTCTTCATCGAAGCCCAATAGCTGAGGCATTCGCGAGGCAACGCCCGGAGTAGCAGCCACAAGCGAGTAGAATCTGGCTTCCACGGCTGCCCGCTCAATTGGCGCGGCAATGTGAGGGTATTTCACTACCCACGGTCGGGCTTGTTTGAGAATGAAAGTCTTGTCGCCGTCCCAGGCCCGAACGGTCATGTTCATGTTGCCATCGCCAATGCGCTCTGCCCGATTGACATTACCCCAGCCCAACCCTTTCAGGTGGGCATCCATCGAGGCAAGATCGCCTGCTTCAAGTACAAACTCTTTCATCGTCCAACAACTCCCGGGCTGCGCAATTCCGCATTGGGCCACTTCTGCTTCGCTGCATCGCTAAGCTCTACTTGGGGAATACGTCCCGCATGCTTCTTCTCAACGCAGTAAGTGAGGGTGACACGTTGCTTCAGTCGCTCGCGCATCTCAGAGAAGAACTCGGCCCGCACATAAGCATCCGACGTCCCGCCACTAGCCTCGGCGAGCAGCGAAACAGATTGCTGCCCGACCAGGGCCGGGCGCATCGCTGGGGAATCGTTGCCGACAGTGGGAGGCGGCACATTCAGCCTCGGGATCTTTCTTGAGGGAGCCGGGTCAATCGCAAGATCGAGGCTCACGCGTTCCTCGATCAGGTTGGCCGCTAACTGTTCAACACGAATCTGCGAGCCGCTATCGATGTTATCGCCAATCATGAAGATGGCCCGTTGACGGTTGGGTGAGGCTTTGTCGAAAAGCTTGTAGGCATCGACAACCCCGTAGAGAGGCCGGGCGACTTGGAGATGAGTGCCATCAGCACCCTTCTCAATTGCCAATCGAATCTGGCCAGCATCACGTGTCCAGCCCAGTTGCTTTTTGGTGGAGACTCCATATGTGATCACAGCGACCTGATCCTCAGGCAAAAGGCTTTTCACCAGTAGATCAGCAGCCCCGGCGAGCAAGCCACCGCGACCCCGGTCTTCGATGAGGATCACGATATCGGCGGGCAAGCCGCTGGTTACTGAAAGGACGGACCCTTCGATGCCCTTGCCGCGTAAGACAAAGTCTTGATCGGAGAGGCCGCGGACCGGCTCCTGAACGCTGCGTTCGCGCACTTCCACCGTGACCGGCATCGACACGAGCTTTGCCGGGCAGCTTTGCGCTTCCAGACTCGCCAGAAACGCTACTAGAAATATAACCATTGACTTCATTTTCGCTCTATTCTTCGGGAACTAAGGCTCGCAATTCGGTTTCCAATAAAGGACGCTGAAGGCTATGACGCTGAGAACCCCAAGTCGCGTTCCGTTTGTGACTCTATTCCTGGTAGCGGTTGTTCTGCTACCGGTGCTTCCTCGCGTGATGCCTTACGCGAACCTATACTGAGCGGGCGGCTTGATGTTGGGATGTCTCCTGCTAGCGAGTGCAACGATGCTGATCGGCGGCGGAGCAGGCTATTCATCGACATTGTCCGCTGTGCTCTGGCTTATCCCGGCTATGATTTTTACCAATCAAAATAGCCTGTTAGCACTCCTTTGCCTGATTCCAATGCTGGCCGGTTTGAATCAGTATCTTCCCGGCAGCGAAGCCCCGCAGGCCCGCGGACTGATCGCTGCTTTGCTCATCCAGGGTGCAATAGGCATTCACCTCAGTCCCCCTACCGTGCTGGGCATTGCGCTGATTCTCTGGGCAAAAGAAATCCCTCCCCAGCCTCGCGACTTCAGGCTCCCCTCGGGACTGGTCGCAGCGATGCTCACGCTTTTTCTGCTAAGCCCTGCTGCGCCTCGTTTCCCCGGTAGCTCAGGTCAAGCGACTACTCTCGCGCCGCCTCCGGCAGAATCGAAGGCAGGCACCAGCAGCAACGCGCACCTCGGCATCATCCTTCGCCCTAAAAGTCGAGACACAAGATCATAAACTGCCTCCTCCTTCCAAGATCCAACCCGCAGCAGTGCGCGCGATTCCGAAGATTCCAATGGAGATCCCCTTCAGTGGAGTGTATTGGCTGTTTCAAATTCCGCTGATCGGCCCTCCGGCAAGTTCTCCGGTCCTCAATGAATCGCCGCTCGATGGCAACTTCAGCTCTGAGGACGGGGTGCCACTCACGCTCGACGCTCACCAGACTTTCAACCAACCATTCCCTATGGGACGCATTGAATCAATCGGAGTCACACTCTCAAGCCGGGACAAGTATCCCACTATCTTTTACTAGAATTGATCGCCTCTACTTCAAAGACTCATCAATTTACGGTCTATCTGGGCCAGCGGCCGATAGACACCCTGGCATCGACTCAATCGCTGCGATTCAAGGTTCCAGCCTCGCCTTACATTGATGAGTTCGACCATCTGACACTCCGCTTTCGCCTCAACTTCCCGCGCCTACATATCGCCCCTCGCATCGCGATCGACAAATTTACGATCTATCCCCGCTAAACTAGGGGTTCCACGATGGGCGACAAAGCACCTTTTATTCACCTTCACTGCCACACAGACTATTCGCTGCTTGACGGCGCTTGCGAGATTTCTCAGATGATGGAGGTGGTGGCTGAACAGAAGGCCCCGGCAATTGCCATGACCGATCACGGGAATCTCTTTGGCGGGTCGGAGTTCTACAACGCCGCCAAATCCGCTGGCATCAACGGCATCATCGGTTGCGAGATGTATGTGACCCAGCAGCCTTACACCGTCAAGAACGCTGCCAATCGCTACAACCACCTAGTACTGCTTTGCGAGAACCAGGAAGGCTATCGCAATCTGATTGAGCTGGTTTCTACCGGCTATATCGACGGCTTTTACCAGAAGCCTCGTGTGGACAAGAGCTTGCTGGCGCGGCACTCGAAGGGTCTGATCTGTCTGTCGGGCTGCCTGCGCGGTGATGTGCAGGAGGCGCTGCTCAACAACAAGTTCGACGATGCCCGGACACTAGCCAATGAGTATCAGGACATCTTTGGCAAGGGGAACTTTTACCTCGAGTTGCAGGATCATGGCCTTGAGCAAGACCGCAAGGTAATTCCTGAGCTAGAGCGGCTGGCGCTCGATACCGGAATGCCGCTGGTAGTTACTAACGACGCGCATTATCTGCGGGCCGGTGACCCTCACGCTCACGAAGCCATGCTTTGCATTCAGACCGGGCGGACTCTGTCTGACCCGAATCGCATGCGCTTTGATACGCCCGAGTTTTATCTCAAGACTCGCGCCGAGATGGAGAAGCTCTTCGGGCATGTGCCAAGGGCCCTCGATGCTACCTGGGACATTGCCCAGCGCTGCAAACTGAAGCTGGAGAGTGTCGAAGACCCATTCCCGGTCTTTCAAATTCCAGAGAATCATACGACCGACAGTTACTTCGAATGGGTAGCACGGGCGGGCTTTGAGAAGCGGCGTTCGAAGCTGGAGATTCTGGCGGCGCAGGGGAATCTGCGCTATCCGCTTGAGGTTTATGAAGAGCGGTTGACGCGTGAGATCCGCATCATCCAGCAGATGAAGTTCCCGGGTTACTTCCTGATCGTCTGGGATTTCATTCGCCATGCCAAGCAATCGGGGATCCCGGTAGGGCCAGGGCGTGGATCGGCGGCAGGTTCGCTGGTGGCCTACGCGATGGACATCACTGACATCGACCCGCTGCCTTATAACCTGCTCTTTGAGCGCTTTCTGAACCCGGAACGTATCTCGATGCCTGATATCGATATCGACTTTTGTACCCGTGGCCGTGGCGAGGTGATCAAGTACGTCACCGAGAAGTATGGCCGGGAGCAGGTGGCGCAGATTATCACGTTTGGAACTCTGGGTGCCAGGGCGGCGATCAAGGACGTGGGCCGTGTCATGGACATGAGCTTTGCCGATGTCGACAAGTTGACGAAGCTGGTTCCGACGCAGCCGCTCAATATCAAGCTGAAGCAGGCAATGGAGATGGAGCCGAACTTCGGGGAGATGGCCAAGGCCAATCCGAAGGTGCAGGAATTGCTGGATATCGCGATGCGGCTTGAAGGTATGGCCCGCAACGCTTCGATCCACGCGGCCGGTGTTGTGATTTCACCTCGCCCTATCAAGGATATTGTTCCGCTTTACCGCACGAACAAGGACGAAATCGTCACTCAGTACGACATGGTGGGCCTTGAAAAACTGGGTTTGCTGAAGATGGACTTTCTGGGCCTGACGACGCTGACAATCATTGCCGATACGCTTGCGCTGATTGAACGGCATCAGGGGATCAAGGTAGTGGTGGAAGACCTGCCGCTCAATGACGCGGCGGCTTATAAGGTCTTTTGCGATGGTCAGACTTCGGGTATTTTCCAGTTTGAATCTGACGGTATGAAGGACATTCTGATCCGGTACGCACCGGACCGGCTGGAAGACCTGATCGCGCTCAACGCGCTCTATCGGCCTGGCCCGATGGACATGATCGATGACTTCATCGACCGCAAGCATGGCCGCTCGAAGGTGACCTACGAGATCCCTGAGATGAAGGAGATTCTGGAGGAGACCTATGGCGTCATGGTCTACCAGGAGCAGGTGATGCAGATGGCGAATCTGCTGGCCGGCTATTCGCTGGGAGACGCCGATTTGCTGCGCCGCGCGATGGGTAAGAAGAAGCTGGAGGAGATGGCCGCCCAGAGGCAGCGCTTCCTTGAAGGCGCGATCCGGAAGGGTTTTAACGCGAAGAAGGCCGAGAAGGTCTTTGACCATATGGAGAAGTTCGCGGGCTACGGCTTCAACAAGAGCCACTCGGCAGCCTACGCTTATCTTGCCTACGTTACGGCTTACCTTAAGGCCAATTACCGGCTTGAATTCATCAGCGCGCTGCTGACGTCGGAAACTGGCAACACGGCCAAGGTAGTTCGTTATATCAACGAGTGCCGCGACCGGCAGATCCAGGTCTTGCCACCGAGCGTCAATATCTCGGACTTGAACTTTACGCCGTCGGGCGAGGGTATCCGCTTTGGACTAGGAGCAATCAAGAATGTGGGCACGGGTGCGGTGGAAGCGATTATCAAGGTGCGAGACAAGGACGGCAAGTTTGCGTCGCTTTATGAGTTCTGCGAGCGAGTGGACATGCAGTCTGTCAATCGGCGGGTGATCGAGGCGTTGATTCGTTGCGGGGCGATGGATGAGCTTAAGGGTACGCGGTCGCAGAAAATGGCGATTCTCGATGCGGCGATCGAGACTGGCTTGCGGGCCTCGCGGGATCGCAACTCGGGACAATCGGGTTTGTTTGGTGATTTGTTTGGCGGCAATGAAGAGAAACATGAAGAGGGTGAATTGCCTCGGGTGCCGGATTGGGATGCCCCGCAGAAGTTGACTAACGAGAAGGAATTACTGGGCTATTACGTCAGCGGCCATCCGCTGGATCAATATCGGGACAAGGTGAACGACTTGGGTTCGCACAATACTTCGACACTGATTGGGGTGGAGCGCGGAGTGGAGGTGAAGGTATGCGGTTTGATCACCGGCATCCAGCGCAAGCGCAATCAGAAGCAGGAGCTGTGGGGGGCCTTGCAACTGGAAGACCTGCATGGCACGGTGGATTGCATGGTATTTGCCTCGAAGTTTGAGAGCCTGTCGAAGTATCTCGAAGAAGATAAGGCCGTGATGATTACGGCGAAGGTGCTGGTGGATGAGGGGTCTGCACCCCGGTTATCGATTCAGGATTTGGTGGCTTTGGACAATGCAAGAATAAAACTTCCAGCCATGCTGAACCTGCGGATTCGGCTAACGGATGACGAGGATCAGCGGGCGCTTGCGCTTGAAGAGCTGGTGAAGCGGAAGCCGGGGCCGGCTTCTGTGCGAATCATACTCGAAAAAAGTCGTGACTTTTCGCTAACATTGGATCTGACAAGCAAAGTTCGGGCGGATAAGGAATTTCAGGGAGAGCTCTCCAAGCTCTTCGGTTCTACTTCCTACGAAGCCACGGGCGACGCCTAACAAATGGCCAACTCTGACATCACAGCGCGGATCCATGCGCTACATCCCGAGAGCGCTCCGGCGCCTGTTTCGACCGAGATGAACGCCTCTTATGCGAGAGTGCAGCTTGCCCGGCATCCAAAGCGGCCTCACGCGGTTGACTACATCAACCGTATCTTCACTGATTTTGCCGAACTGCATGGCGACAGATTCTACGGCGACGATTTGGCAATTGTGGGCGGATATGCCTTTTTAGATGGCAAGCCGGTAATGGTGATTGGCCAGCAAAAGGGCCGCGATACCAAGCAAAAACTGGCACGGAACTTCGGCATGCCGAAGCCCGAGGGTTATCGCAAGGCGATGCGGCTGATGAAGATTGCCAACAAGTTCAAGCGGCCAATCGTCACCTTTATAGATACGCCGGGGGCTTATCCAGGGATCGATGCCGAAGAGCGGGGCCAGGCTGAGGCGATTGCCTACAACTTGCGGGAGATGGCAAGGCTCGATGTGCCGGTGATTGTAGTGGTGATCGGGGAAGGTGGATCGGGTGGAGCGCTTGGTATGGGCGTCGGCAACAAGATCCTGATGATGGAGAACAGTTATTACAGCGTGATTTCGCCCGAGAGCTGCGCGGCGATCATCTGGCGCGATTCGGCCAAGGCTGAGCTTGCCGCTGCAGCGCTGAAGCTGACTGCGCCAGATTTGCTTGAGCGCGGGATCATTGACGAAATCGTAGATGAGCCTGAGGGTGGCGCGCAGGAAGATCACGACGCGGCTGCGGTTTTGCTGGGGGAATCGATCCGGAAAGCTCTCGGCGAGCTTTCTACGCTCGATGCGGCAGGATTGGTTGAGCAGCGATATCAGAAGTTCCGGCAGATGGCCCCGTTCTTTAGTGCCTAAGGGAGTTAAGTTGTGAAGAATCTTAAATGGGGAGCGATGATAGCGCTGGCGGCGCTCGGTTTTATTGCGGCATTGTTCTATAACTCTATGTCTTACAGTCAGTTCCGGGTAGAGGTGTGCATGGAGTTTGAGGGCAGATCGAATTGCCGGACGGCGCTTGGGGCGACCGAAGAACTGGCCTTGCGAACTGCGGTGGACAACGCTTGCGCGATGATCGCCTCGGGTATGACGAACTCTATGGCTTGCACGGCGAAGCAGCCGACGAGCATCAAGTGGCTCAAGGGAAAATAAAGCTGTGTCATTCTGTAAGATGAAGCTGATTTAAGCGTCTCTAAACTCAGAGATCATACTTTTTGAACTTCTGAACATATTTCGTCGTCTGATCATCTGGGAGTTACCGTTGAAAACTAAGTGGAAAGTCGCCATCGGCCTTGGCGTCGTAGCAATTGGCGGGGCGGCCGTCTTCGCGAATTATAAAATGAAGCAGAACGCGATCGTGTCCGTGACTACGGCCATGGTGTCGCGCCAGGACCTGGTGTCGCTGGTCACTGCCTCAGGTGAAATCAAGCCTCGCAACTATATCAACATTGGTTCGAATGCGAATGCGCCGTCGCGCATCACCGAAATCAACGTGCTCGAAGGACAGCGTGTGCGCAAGGGCCAACAGCTTGCCAAGCTCGAATCCGTACAGCCGGAAGCTCAGCTTGCGGCGCAGAGAGCGAATGTGGCGACTTCGGAAGCCGAGTCTTCGGCGACGGAATCGGGACTCTTGGCGGCGGATGAAAATATCAAGTCGGCACAGGCTTCGATTGATCGTGCCAAGGCGGATGCAGAACGCTCACGGCTCGACTTTGATCGCGCCAAACAGCTCCTTGAAGAGAAGCTGATCGCACGGCAGGAATTTGAGACCAAGAGGAGCGCCTTCGATTCCAATCAGGCAGCGATCCGGGAAGCAGAAGCCCGCTTTAACCAATTGCGCGCAGCTCGCACGCAACAGGCTGCGCAGTTGAACGCAGCCCAGAAGCGCGTGGCTGCAAGTCAGGCGAATCTTCGCTCGGCGGCTGATGTTCTGCAGCGTACTTTTGCCACCAGCCCTATTGACGGTGTTGTGACGAACTTGCCAGTGCGAGTGGGTGAAACGGTTGTTCCTGGTCTTCAGAACTCTGGTGCCAGCCTGATCATGACCATTGCCGATATGTCGATCATTACCGCTGAAGTGAAGGTCGATGAGACGGATATCGTGAATGTTGCATTGGGGCAAAAGACAGAAGTGACCATTGATGCGATCCCTGGCAAGAAATTTATGGGCAAGGTAATCGAGATTGGCAATACGGCGATTCTTCGTTCTACGGGACTTGCTGCATCACAGAGTGCGATTTCTTCGCAGGAAGCCAAGGACTTTAAGGTTGTTGTGGCACTCGAAGCTCCGCCCGATGAGATCCGCCCCGGTTTGTCCTGCACGGCTCGCATTACGACGGCCACGCGGTCGAAGACACTGTCGATTCCGATTCAGGCCTTAACAGTTCGTCAGAAGGGTGACCTTGCGGCTGTAAAGCCCGGGGAGAAGCAGCCCGAGACGGAGAGCCCGGCAGAGATCAAGGCCGGCAAGGAAGAGATCCAGGGCGTGTTTGTGGTGAAGAACGGCCAGGCTACCTATAAGAAAGTGGAGACGGGGATCACCGGAGCGACCGAGATTGAGGTGACCAGCGGGCTTGGGGAAGGCGAAGAGATTATTACGGGCTCCTACAAAGCGATTCGTACCCTGCGCAACGATACACAGGTTAAAGTAGACAATAAGACCACAACGAAGGCGGGATCCTAACCCATGTCCACTGCCGCAGCCACGGACCCAAAAATTCGAGGCGAGCAACTGAAGCGCGACGGAATTGTCATCCGGACCTATGACCTGAAGAAGACCTACATTATGGGTGATCAGGTGATCAATGCCGTAAACGGCACTGATATCGAGATCCACCGCGGCGAGTATGTTGCGATCATGGGCCCTTCGGGTTCTGGCAAGTCGACGTTGATGAATCTGATCGGGTGTCTCGATACTCCGAGTTCGGGTGAGTATTTCATTAATGGCAGCCTGGTGAGTTCGATGTCAGACGACGAGTTGGCTCGCATCCGCAACAAGGAAATCGGCTTCGTTTTTCAGAGCTTCAACCTTCTGCCGCGTGCCACGGCACTGCATAATGTGGAGCTGCCGCTCATTTATGCCGGATTCACGCAGGCACAACGTATCGAGCGCGCCAAACAATGTCTGGAGCAGGTCGATCTAACCAAGCGCATGTACCACAAGCCCAATGAATTATCAGGCGGGCAGCGGCAACGTGTCGCTATCGCCCGGGCCTTGGTAAATAACCCTTCCATCCTACTGGCAGACGAGCCAACCGGCAACCTGGATTCAACAACGAGTGTGGAAATCATGGCTCTCTTTGAGCGCCTCTATTCTCAAGGCAACACAATCATCGTCGTGACGCACGAACTGGATGTGGCCATGCATGCGCACCGCATCATTCACGTGCGTGATGGCAAAGTCGAGAAGGATGAAAAGACCCGCTAGTTATTTATTGAGTCTGCCGGAACGTAGCTTACGGGCCCTCACTGCTCTCAGTGCGGGCCTTTTGCGTGAGGGGGGCGAAATTACGTTGCCTCCGAGTTTACGGCGGACCCGTCTCTACCAGTCGATTGTCGATCAAACCTTGCGCTTTCTTATTGAGAAGGTGGGTAAGGTGGAGGGGACTTATGAATCTGCCGATCAGTTGCCGGAGGATTTTCTGGTGCGGCGGACGGCTGGAAATGGTATCGATCTTCTGTCGCTGGCTGTGTTTCATGCCTCGCCGGTTTGGGTGCTGGCAGGGTTGGCGGATTTGTCTGGGGCGGGCGGGAAGTTGCTGAGTGAGATCGCCTTAACGCTGGAGCAGGAAGGCTGGCTGACGGGGGCTGAGTCTGTACGTAGCGTGACGGATTTGCTGGATGGGCTGGAACGAGGGAGCGGGCATCTGGCGGATAGCTTCAACACGCCTCCGCTGAACCGGGCGGCGCTGATGCGGGAATGGGAGTCGCTTAAGAAGGTTGTAGCTGACCGGGAGAGGGTGGAAGCAGACTGGGAGCAGCTCAAGAGTATTGCAGCGGCGCAGAAAAAGACTCTGATGGAAGTGTCTACGGCTGTTGCTTTGAATACCCTGCGATGTGGCCGGAAACTGTGGGCTGACCCGATTCTCGAACACTACTCTAAGACGCTGGGTGAGATGAGTGAGATTGGATTTAAAGCCTATGCGGGGCGGGAAATGGCGCCTTATTGGCGGGCGGCAGTGGCCAATTTTTCGCCTTAGCGGGTGAGACTAATCTTCTCGCCCTCTCAGAATTGCGGCCATGACGCGGGGACTGCGGTGGTCGTGCATAACTGCTATTACCCAAAGTGGCTTCTCTTCTGGCGCGTAGGCGATTAGGTAATCACGCAAGCGAATGAAGCGCAATGGGCGGCTGGTGAGGTCCGTGCGCCAATGTCCTCTATTCGGAAACGGAACCAAGTTCTGGATGGAATGGTAGATCTCGTCAACTACCCGGCGGGCCGCTTCAGGACTGCTTTGCCCAATGTAGTCCGCTATTTCATATCAACCCTCCGAGCCAAAGCTGATTTGCCCTTTGGGCTCGTCATTGGGTTTGGACAATCCGAAGATCTGTTTCCGGCCACCATCTGTGATGGCTTCTGAGGATTCGAGCCGATAGCGGTGTCCATCCACGACTACGTCGAAGATGGGGCCGTCGACCCACCCTACCGGAACGTGATCGTTCTTTGGCCCGGCGTCGAGGCGAAGCCGGATCGTTTTCTCTCCTGGGATGAAGAGTGTGAGGCTGGTTCCAGAAAGCCCACCGCCTGGGTTGCTGGCGATGAGGTTTCCGTCCTGGTAGAGTTTCCGGCTAAAAATGCGCAAGGGAGCTTTACGCATACGGACATCGATTGGCTCGGCAGTGGAAGATACTTCGACTTCGTCGAAGAGCCGGTCTGTTCCGTCGCGATACAAATCGACGATTACCGATTCATTTGCGGCGACATCGCGGGAGACAGGAATGCTGTCGGGACTAGTCCAACGGAAGCCGAGATAACGGCCGTGACGCGGGTCTTGACGGAGAGCTTGAAACTCCAGACGAAAACGATTCGCGCCAAGAGGAATTGCTCGCAATTCGTAACCGAAGGCAGTACCGGCTTTGCGGTCGTAGAGATGACGAGCCGACCAGTCTGCATTTACGCTTACGGATATGGAGGTGTCGAGATTGAACCACCTGAGTTTCGTATATGTGGGCTCTACCCGCGTGGCCACCTCGACGGTAGCATGGGGAGACCCAAAGCTGAGGCTGCTGATTTTGTTGTCGTGGAAGGCAGCGCCGAGGGCGGCGCAAGCGGCGAGGCCTGCGATGGCTAGGCGGCGCATCTGCCGCTTCCATTCAGGGCGTGGGGGAGGAACGGCAAAGGCCTTGAGAGCTTCGTCGAGTTCTAGTTCAGTCATTGGAATTCACCTCTATGCCTAGGGCTTCTTTGAGTTGGCGGCGACCGCGGTGGACGCGGACGCGGAGGGCTGAAGGTTCTACATTGAGCATCTGGGATGCTTCGTCGTAGGTGAAGCCCTCGATGCAAATCAGGATGATTGCTTCGCGGGAGGCTTCAGGGATTTGTCGTAGTGCGCTGAAGACTTCGCCACTATGGTCTGGCTGGACCAAAATCGGCTAGGCTTCGAGGGGTGGAGGATTGCGTTTGAGGGCTTTATAGAGCTGGTTTCGGACCGCGCCAAAGAGATAGGCACGGATTTCTCCCCGAACAGGAATTGCTAAGGAGTTGGACCGCAACCAGGAGACGAAACATTCCTGGACGGAGTCTTCGGCGATTTCGCGCGAGGCAGAGAGACGGTAGGCGAAACGATAGAGATCGTCGCCGTGCTGTTCAAAGAGTTGAGACCAATCTGGCTTCACATCCGGTACGTTCCGGTTGGGAGGCTAATTGTTACAAAAGGCAGCGACGATATCCCTCCGGAACGTCGCTGCCTGGCCTTGCGGCTAAGAAGTTTTGGCTTCATTTTGATAAGCGTTTTATCTCGACCAAAAGGCTCAAACTTTTTTTAATTTTTTTCGGAGGCTCTTGCGAAGGCGTTCGAGCTCGGTAATTTTGGATTGTACGCGGAGGAGAGACTGCTCCATTTTGATGGCGTCGCCGGCCAGCCAGTCTTTAACGTCCTGGAGACTGAAGCCTACGCCGATAGCGCGCTGGGTGAGGCGGATTCGTTTTGCGTCGGCGACGGAATAGAGGCGGTAGCCGTTGGGGCCGCGCTCGGGGTTGAGCAGGCCAGATTTCTCATAGAAGCGGAGAGTTTCGCTGTTGACACCACAGGCTTCGGCTAATTCGCCGCGTTTCCATTTGGTTTCCGGTACGGGCATCTAAGCCTATCCTAGCGCTAGAGTTGGTTGGGGCGGGGAAATGAAAAAGGGCCAAACCCAGAAGTCTGGCCCTTCATTGTTGGGAAAAAGACTAGTTGCGGCGACGAGAAACCACAGCAAGCGCGGCAAGGCTGAGGCCCATCAAGCCCATGGTTGCTGGTTCGGGAACTACATTTTCAAGCACGGGGACATTTGGCCCGGTGTTGGTGTCACTGCCGGTTCCGGAAGTTCCTCCGTTGACGCCAACTATGGACTGATAGCGAACTCCCATGCCGTTAAAGGTGATGGAGGACTGTGAAGATGCGAAGGTCAAGTTGAAAAGAACAGTCGCACTTGAGCCATTAGCTACACCACCATTGCCGCCGCCATTGCAGTTATTGTTGTTATCGATCAAACAGGCCTCGAGGCTTCCGAACTGATTTGGGAATTGGAGGTTGTTTCCGAAGTTGAATTGCCAGCCGGTTCCACCGGCGTTTGTAACGCTACCACCGTTGACGGTGGGGTTGATATCGACGAAGCCAAGACCCGCAACCCGTGCGTTGACAGAGCCGGTCTCTTGCACGATTACCTGAAAATTCCATTTCTTTCCTGAATCTTGGACGCTGAATAGGCTGAAGGTCGCGGCCGAAGTCAGTCCGGCGACAACATTGGTGTCGACATTGCCATCAAACAACACTTGCGTTGCCTGCGATCCTCCCACAGATGTGAATGTCAAGGGTGCGGCGACGAGTGATGTCACACCCGCAATGGCTGTTATCCAGATAGCTTTGATGAAAAAGTTATACATAATCTTTCCTATTAAATTGATCTCCTGTAGACGTTAAAAGTTGAGGATAGCTTGCCAGGTTGCATTTAGCTTTCGCCGAAGGAGTCATTTAGTACTAGGACTTTTCAGGTTTAGTCCTAAAAGGGGGCTTTGGGGGCACCAAAATCAACTCTCGGGTGGAGTTCTGTTGTGGTGCCTGAGTTGTATGGCAATCCGATTCGGACATTTGCCTGATGCCTAGCGTTAGAATGGAGGGTGCGGTTGATCTAGCCGCAAATCCCCAATAGAAACGGAGGCTCGAGCTGAACTTGAGCCGTATCTCGCTCGCATTCTCATCTTTCTTCGGCCTGCTGTTTGGTGGCCAACTTCCTGATTCGGTTATTCTCGCGCTTGGGCTATCGAAGCGTTCAGCTAAAACTTCAGCTGCCGCTGCGCCCGCACCCAAAGTGGATGTCAGCGACGGGGCGTTGCAGTTGCTTGCCCTTTTGCAGCGGGATGCCCGGTTGCTGGACTTTCTGATGGAGGACGTTTCACCTTACTCTGACGAGCAGGTTGGGGCGGCTGTTCGTAACATCCACGAGAGCTCGAGAGCTACTTTGCAGCGCTATCTTTCGCTGCAGCCTGTGATTGACGGCGTGGAGGGTGCGGTTACGCAGCTTTCTGCCGCAGGGTCTCTCAAGAATGATCCTGGTGCGATCAAGCTTCTTGGGAATGTGCCGGCCGATGGCAATGTGAGGGCCGGGACTTTGCGTCATAAGGGCTGGAAAGTGGAGAAGATCGAATTGCCTGCACTGCAGGTGAAGACGAATCTGAAGATTCTGGCACCGGCTGAAATTGAGGTTGAATAGGTTCCCTTGGTAATTGGAATTGATCTCGGTACTACCAATAGCGCGCTTGCTT
>ENA-ORBV01006381-ORBV01006381.1-microbial-mat-metagenome-genome-assembly--contig:-NODE-6381-length-20857-cov-5.675409_pt1 | contig 20857 bp, 11 predicted proteins | sample MGYA00237777_ERZ505514 | MGnify/ENA primary metagenome ERZ505514 (study PRJEB26160, sample SAMN06269048) | microbial mat metagenome | isolation source: Oligotrophic lake microbial mat | place... | reverse complement strand
TTCAAGCAGAAGACGGCATACGAGATTCGCCTTAGTCTCGTGGGCTCGGAGATGTGTATAAGAGACAGATCCAAAGCAGTTTGTATTCCAAAGACGATCGGTTTGAGGCTGGAGCTCCCTAGGCTTCGCCCCGGCAGAGTCCCAAAAGTATGCCTGGACGAAGGCTCATCATCATAACTTGCCATAAATTTGGGCAAGAAGTAGATTGCCAAGGTTGCCATAGTATCCACGCTAAAGATCAAGCTTCTCATCAGGTTGACAGTGGACCCGTTCAGTTGTCCAGCAAGAAGGAACGTAGCACACCTCAGAACCACAAAAACGAAGTGGGAATAGACTAGTAGAACGAGTGTACGTGACTCGTTGAGGGACCCTGTAATATTCCGGGTCTGAAAGGCCAATACAGAGGCACAAAGGAGAAGCCCAGCATTCCATCCTGGAATTGATGGAATGACCAAAATGGTTAGATGTCACATTAAGTAGTATCCAAACGACCTTTGTCGAGCATTTTCTGGGGCTTACCTGCAGCAACGTATTGCCAATAATCGTAGTTGCCGCCGCAATAATGTCCAACTTCCACAACCCACTCTCCATCATCTGTGATGGATTCGGTCAAAGTGTTTTCTTTGTTACTTTTGGGCGTGTCAAAGACGGTCCAAAAAACCAAGTAGACGACACACAAAAAACAGATGACGGTCACGTAGCCATACAGTTCTTGTCGGGATAGTTGGACCCGCCTCATTCGGCTGGCCGCGGAATGCAATTTGTTGACGGCAGCAACCTTGACAATGAGCGGTACCAACTCGAGCGTATATCCGATGTTGATGAACCAAATGGTGGCAATACAGGTGCCGTTGCTGGAGGGAAGACCGGAGAGAATCGCGCCAACGGCAATGAAAAAGGCCCCGCAAAGAAGCAATCGTAGGAATCCGATTTGAGCAATTTGAATGGCCGGCTTGGCTTGTTCCCGAGAAATTTTACAAGCTGCGATAAGAACGAAGAGAAGAGTCAAACATCCCAGCCCTGTAGTGACGTGGCTGAAGGTGGAACCCTTCATTTCTCTGGGTACGCGTGGATAGGAATGGGGAATGGTGGAGTTCAAAAAATCCATATTCTCCGTTGCCCACTTGCAGACGGCTTCCCAAGGAGACTCCTCCGTTTGCCAGAGACGAAACAGTTCATCGAGTTGAAGTTGTCGTATCCGAAAGCGTTTGAGCATGTCGTAAGCGGGGCTTCGGATGGCCTGAGGTATATCGAGCGACATGATGGCATCGTAGAGAGATCCGGCAAAGAGCTTCTGGAGGGGCGTAGCAGAACTCTGGCAAACGGCTTGGGGGCCTCCTACGCGCTCTGACCAAGAATCGGCGCATTCATCGTATGCGCGGTCGTCGACGCATTCCGTAGTTTCGGGTGGCAAGTTCACCTTGATGAACTCGGCGTCGGTGCCTTGGTATTGTTGGACAAGTGGCTCCGGTGCCCACCACATCATCATTAGGTTTGACTTCGTTGAGTTGGCGGCATGCCTGCGTTATCAGTACAGGAAGGAATCACAAGGTTAGAATATTTAGAGTATGGGCACAATAACTACGAAACTCAAAAAGAATCTAACCTACCACAATTCCTTTAGTTGAGTAGCGGAATAACCGCCGTTGACCGTCGTTGGACCATTGCTTTCAAGAGGAATGCCCATCCAATAGAGCTGGCCTTCCATGTGGGAAACCCAGTCGCATGGGTAGTTGGCAATGTGTCCGGTACAGTTATCGGGTCTGGCGTCGCAATCGTTTTCTTCGGTCGCTCGAAAATGACCGGTATACAATCCTTGGACAAAGTAGTTGCCTTCGTCGGCGTCGTCGAGAGGCGGTCTATGAGCGACGGCGTCCGGAATGGTGCAATTGCTAACAGAGGCGATTTCACAATAATCCTTCCAAGTGGTGGGTCGTAGGAATGTCTCAGCCAGCTTTCGTCGGTGCTCTTGGGCTTGAGATTGATTGGATCCTGTGGGCGGCGTCAAGCCCAAATAGGACATAACGGTCGGATCTCGCTCCGCCGTGAACTTCGTGACAAACCATGCTTCTGCACATGTCTTCCCTTTGGAGTTCATGGATGTCTTTGGGCACTCTTTGGGCAGCAATGCTCATGCATGGAGGAACACCTAGTGTTACCTCCTCCTTTTTTATATGCCCACACCCCTTTAGAACTCCACAAGCATTCCCAGGAGGAACCTACAATCTGTATGCATGCTTGCTTCAAGTAATGTTCCCGTTTATATTTACCTGCTAATTTTATGTATAGTTGTTTTCTGGTTTTGATCGGACAGACCGGAAAGGCACTTTTAAACATGCATTCTGGTACTAATATCCAAAGGACTCTCCTCCTGTTTTGTGGCGTACGAATGAAGGCGACTTGCTTCCACCTCTGTGTAGTAATAATCCTCAGGGAAACTTTGAGGCAAGGTTCTCATTTTATGATCCAAATAGGCCGGCATCAAGGACAACCCCAAACTCATGGCGACCACCATCGGCGCCGCGGGTGCCATGTCTCCACCCGGCAAATAGCCAATTTGCGCCAGAACTTGAAGTGACAAGACACAAAACCATTGAAAGGCCAAAGACATGGGATAGATGGCAATGGCGGCGGGATTGTTCGCCAAGAACCCCATGGAACGAGCCACCCCACAACCGCCATTGATGACTTGAATCAATCCCACAAAAATTGCAATGACGGGGTAGGTCACAATGAGAAAGGCCGCCGTGATGGGTCCTTCAGTCAACACATTCATTCCACCCTTTTTGGCACAAAAAATCCCCAACACGAGTTGTAAGAAGCCGGCAAAGGCCAGAATGATCGAATAAAACCGCAAGCGTGGCCCAAAGTAATCTCCACTGCGTGTTTCCGGCTTGCCCGTATTGTAGGCATGTAGGGAAAAGGCCATAAAGGCACCCGATCCCACAAAGGCAAAACCGTAGGTAAGAATGCCCATGACACTATATATGTAGGATAGGAATAGCACAGAGTTGGTGAGGAACACAAGTTGTACATCCATGCTTCCGATATTCTGTTCACCCACAAAGATGTATAACCCTCTAATATCCAGTACAGTAGTAACTTACCCAATGGCGCCTACCAATTTCACATTACCATCCGTAGGATTATAGGCTTGCGGAATAAACATGTTTTCTTCGGCCGGCAATCGCGAGAGTTTTCCAATCATGGTCATATCGGTAATATAGGGAATCCATGCCGTTTGAATAAAGACAATCAACGTCAAGGTCAAATACTCATGACTCCAATCATGCACGGTGACCAAATAGCCGGTCAAGACGGCCGTCATGCCGGTAATCCACAAACAAAATCCCGCCACCAATCCCCAAAAGGGAATGGTTGATGGATCCGTCGCCAAGGAACCTTCGGGTCCAAATCCCGACACGAGGCCCGCTTGGGGTTGGATGATGTAACAAAAACCCAAAATCATCAGGAGACCGCCGATTTGACGGCGATCCGATTGGTATCGGAGATTGTTGGGGTTGATCTGCATAATTATTGTCTTGTGGTGTTTGGTGTAGACTCTAGGAGATTCTTTCAATTTTGTGGCTTGCAACTTTGTGTGAGAGAAAAAGGATTTGTCTTGCACTGCTCTTCAGATAAAAATAATAAATAAGCTTGGGCAGTATCGATCTTGCGAAATACAGCCTTTAAGATATGAGGAAGACGATGTTATTCCCGTGCATACATGAGCTACTTGGAAGGAGGAGTGTTCTCGCTTTTTCTTTCAAAAGTGATTGACTACTACTAGCCAGCTATGAGGAAGAAGCAGCTAGCTATAGCACGAATGATTTCGATCGAAGGGAGATAGATATCTGGAGCAGTTTTGTGAGAAACAGCTCGGGCATTTTAGAAAAAGAACCAGGGTTACAACTTACAAGTCATGAAGAGTATTGTTTTCTTCTATAGTATGTTCCCTCACAACAAAGAATTTACTCGTAATCGTTGTAATACGCTTGTGACAGTGATAGATCGTACAATACATTTATTAGAGAGCTGTACCGGAACCAAAATATGACGACCGGCTAAAGACCGGAAGGAATACTGTAGTTGGCATTAACGGTTGGTACTCCGAATACTCGCCTCCTAGTGGCAGCCAGTGACTGCGATTTTGTGAGCCCGAGTATTCTACAGTAATAAAAAATTAATTGTCACATCATGTCCAGTGAAGTGACCGAGAAACCCTGGAGTCTTCACGCTTCAGCAGCTAGCTAGTACCGGTAGCCAGTCTAGCTAGATAGCTAGATAGCTACATGGTAATTTCAGTTGGTCTACTCCAGGCATGTACGTACTCCGCATGCTCGTGGGGTCATGAATCTCATTGTCCACATATCACGAGTAGAACTTTCATCCATGAATCAAAAATCCGCCAGCACGGTGGTCACGGATCCACCACCTCCATTATTGTATCTGCAATCCAATTGTGATTTGTCCATCCATGATTGCCGTGCCAATGGCATCACCCCATTTCATTGATAGGATTAAAGCGAAGGACGTTTTCTAGGCTTGAGAAACACGGTGGATTCATCCATACGAATTATTGCGGCGCCTTTTCATCAGCTTGCTATTAGCAAGCATAAGCTGGGCAAACTCTGAAACTTACAAACACGTCCATTCATTTATTTATTTATATGATTAAAAACCTAAAAAAAACAAGGAAACCGGCAGTACCTCCAGGAATACATATTGTCTTGGATATCATCCCATGAAATCCTAAAGCAAACGACTCATTGGTCGTAGTCATGACCACAACCATATATAGAGTGATGTTGGATGGATTCGAATGCTTTTTAGAGCTGTGATTTATCCGTGTTGTTGGTGCGGCATATCCGTCAATTCATACGAGGACGACCCGTCCAAGTTGGAAACGCTTTCGTGGGTCCGCATGACGCCGCAATCGTTGGTCGCCAAGGGATTCCAATTGTAGTCGGGACCATAGCCTCCATAAAAGCGTTCTCGGTGTTGATCGTAGGCGTGTTGATGGCGTCGTTGAAAGACCAACATGCCAACTCCCACGACCACGACTAGGAGGAACAAGGTTCGGAACCCCCGACTTTTTTCAGGCACACCCGAGGAGGAAGAGTACGATGATGATGATTGGGATGGAGGTTCGTAGGGCTTATAGGGCTTTTTGGGTGTAGAGGAAGACGATGGCCCAAGTCCACCACCACTGCCAGCACCAGCACCACCGCCATCCATGCCTTTGCCATTTTGATTATTGACCAGATATTCCATGACGGTCGCATAGGCTGCTTTTTGAAGGCGTTGTTTGGTTTTGACATCCATCCCCGAGGGAGGCATGTAGGAAATTTGTCGGACATCCAATCCCGTGAGGGTTTGAAATAGGACACAGGCCGTCAAATACGCGCCTTGGACGGAAGGATATTTTCGGGCTTCACTGTCTTGTTCTTTGTGTGCCTCGAGCGTATCGTAGAGTTGATCAAAGGCGGATCCCGTCTGCAAGGGATCATTGATATACTCGGGATCATTGTCATTTTTGTTGGAATAAATCCATTCAAAAGCCGAACCAGCGGGGGCAATTTTAATCAGCGCCCCCGAATTTCGGGCACGAATGGTATCTTGATATTTTTGATATCCCTTGTTCAATTTCGCTTGCATGGTGGTATAATTACTGTAGTATCCTGGATTGTGCGGATCTTTATCAAAATATCCCCAGGTTTGAAACAAGACGGTGGTAGCCCCATTGGCTTGAATTTGACTTTGGAGTGCCACGACCGCTTTCAACGAGGTTTCATACCACTTTTGACCATTATCATCGGCCGGCGTCAAATCAATAAATCCCGGAAGTTCCGATTGTTCTTGTAAGACAACCCACGTCCACTGTCGCTCGCCCAACAAATTGGCCAAGGCCGTATTATTGACATAATTTTCGAGGTGGGCCCCGCCTTGATCAAAGCGTGCGGCAAAAATCGAATCGGCCTGCAAGAGAATTTTGCGTTCTTCCAGCATGGCTTGGACCATATCTTCCAAACTGTGCGCTTCGCTGAAAGAATTGCCCACCATGAGCAAACTGAGGGGTTGGCGCTGCTTATTATTGTCGGCCAGAACTTGAGTCTGTGGAGTAGTAGTGCCCAACAGCACAAGGGAAGCTACGACAAGAACTTGTTGGAGTACGGACAGACGTTGTCGCATCATCATCATTATTGTTGTTGTTGAGAGAGGAATATAAGAACACCTGCCAAAACTCTGGGTACAGTTTCAAGGTACTGATATAAAACGAACTAGTTATCAGCTAGCAAGTAAGAGATGCTTGTTCTATGGAAGCTTGCTATTGTTACTGCTCGACTGTTGTTAATGATTGACAGTCTTATAGCACCTATCTTCTTGAAAAAGAAGGGATGGAAGATCTCAGATTTATCAGCTCCTATTCTAGCTATAGCTAGCTAGTTATTAGTAGATGAGTGAGATGACCGCTCGAGTACTATATTGATTCATTCTTCTTAGCGGCAACCATTCTCATTCAATTCAAAAAATCAATTGATTTGCGTGTAGAATCTGGCCAAAATTGGGGTTACAGAGTGCGACTATCTGGCTTATGTACACAATCATAATTATGACGTCATCAATGACGTCATCAATGACTTGCGGAACCAAGGTCCGCGTGCGGCAATATAATTCAAAAGAAGATGTCTCTCACGAATATGATTAACGTGGCCTGGTGCATGCCAGTCATCAGTGCTTGCTTTTCAAATTGGTGTGGTACAACTCGTAGAGTAGTACGTCGTACTACTATTACTGTACGACGTACTTCGTGTGTTCTTGCATGTTGGTGCAAGGCTCGAGGAGGTGAGCTGAGTTATGAACAACAAGTCAAGAACGTAAATTTAGAATGGGATAAACAGCAGCCTACTACAGTTGTTCTATCTCGTCTCTTGAGATATTAAACATACATCTACTATATTTGTAACTAGCCCCAGAAATTACATAAAGACTCAGACTGCAGTATAGCTCGAAGAAAAACGAATTCATAGAATTGGTTTTATAGAATATATTGGAGGAAACCTCGCCGCCACCAACAGAACCATGAAGTCCTGGGCGTGGTCACAGTGCGCCGCCGTTGCGGAAACCATTGTGCATCATGACGACGAAACGTTAGCAGACAACAACAACAATAGTGGCAGCAGCAGCAAAGTTGTGAAGAAAAGTCGTCTAAAAACCTTGGGCTTGGGCATGTTTGTATTGGTCTTTGTGTCTACCACCATGCATCGCGTTAGTTACGAATTGCGGGTCATTGACGACAGTAGTGTGGATTTGGTAGCGTCTTCCTTGGACCGACAACAACAGAACAAGCAAGATCAAGCCGGCATACAAGAGCAACAACCTCGACGACAATATGTGGCACCGCCACCAGTGGGAGGGTATTTCCATATCGAAAAACGCGGCCTGCAAGAACAAGAAAAACTACACAAGGCAGAACAACTGCCCAAGAGAAACAATACATCCATGTTGCCAGGATTGCGTTTACAAGTTCCATTTTATGTCTATGAAAACACAGCCCTGGATTGGTCCAATGCCACTACGAAATTCCATTTCTTTCGACCGAATCATCTCAAGGACAAGTTTACCACATTGGGCTTGGACCCGCGGGCGACATGCTCCGACGCCAATTTACCAGAGGAGGATTGTGAGTACAAACTTACGCAAAACAGTTCTTATGACGTATACAAACACTCGGAAGACCATTGGATGCTGCACCACGCTTTATACAATCATCCCATGAGAACACGGGACCCCAGCCAAGCCAAACTCTTTTTTGTTCCCACCTTGCTGAATGCCTTGGCGATTCATATCTTTCGAAAAGAACCCTTTTGCGTCCACGTGGGCGAAACGACAGAATGCAACAAGACACTATTGCTCGATCAGACCGATGCCGCCTTGTGGGAATCACCGTGGTTTCAACGACATTTGGGGCAAGATCATATTGTCGTGGATTCTCATTATTACAAATCGGGCGGCTTGTGGCATATGAAAAATTCCAGTTTGAACATGTGCAATCACATTTCGTTTGAGCAGAGATTGAATGACAAGTATTTACAAGAGCGGATCCATGCCAAAGACGCGCGGGACAAGCGCTTTTATCTTTCCAGTCCTTATATTGGATCACCGTGTCCTACCAACAACACGCAAACGAAAATTGCCGATTTTGCCATGATTGCCAGTCTCAAACCCAAAACAGTCGGCTTTGAAAGTCGCGACAAGATTTGTGCTTGGCTGGCCGAGGGCAATTATTCCGTTTCCATTTGTGGCCGAGGGGACATGTGTCCGGCCTTGGCGGAATCGCGATTTGGCTTTCATCCACGCGGCGACACTTGGGGTTCGAATCGATTGTTGGATACCTTACTGAGTGGGACGGTACCCATTTATACCGGGGTTTGGCAGTATGGTATTTTGCCTCAGGATATTGGTATTCCCTGGAAGGAATTGGGATATTATGTCAGTGTGTCATCGCGAAAAAGCTTTGAGGAAGGCTTGCAACAACTATTAAACACAACCGAGGAAGAGTATCAAGCCAAACTGGATTTGATTGCCCAGTACCGGCCCTTATTGGATCATACGCAAGTGTACCAATTTGATGCCTTCATGGCCAAATTTGCCAAAGAAATACTTCCAATACTGGAGAGCAGTAGTTACCTGATGGCTGTTAGTTAGCAAGCAAACGACTGAAATGTGGCGGAGGCATGCCATATTCATGGGCACAATTTGCAGCGAGTCGAGTACGCAAAAAGATATTTCAGGGGGGGCCCTGCATACGCAATTTTGATTTAACTTAGCTTTGATATTACACTTACACGTGAGTCTACACGCATAATGTACCATGCAGCAATGGTACCTTCACGATAGTTTTCTTGTCAACTGGTAGTAGCTAGCTAGCTAGCTAGAGATGCGGCGTAGTGACTATTCGTACTAGCTATATAGTAGTTGTGCACAGTTATGCTTGCGATAGAAGAGCCAAGGCAGCAGCAGACATTTCATGTAAAAAGATTGATTATCTATATTTTACATCTTGATCTATTGTTTGATTTCATTTATAGCTAGAACCTTCCCGAATCCAATGACGAAAGGAAATGAAGAATAAGAGCGGTGTGCTCGCATGTGTGTTTTAACCGTTGAGGTTCATCCAGGTAACATGAAAGAGTGGATGGAGTCAGGTGGAAGGTGAAGAAGAAAGATGTAAAGGAGGAGGAATAATATGCTGGACCGCGATCCAGACTGCGAGCCAATGACCGTCACGTCTAGTTGGCACTGCCAACCCGAGCATTGTCTCCTGCTTGTCTCAACTGCTCTTGTTGTTCGTAAATTTGCAGCGCCTCCCGATGGGAAGCCTGTAGCGATAACTGTTGCTGAGCTTGAATAGACGCTGCAAACCTACCTCGCAGGTTTTCGTCATTGGACAACGTAACCTGCAAGCGGTGAAGTGTCCCAGCGGCACTTTGCTGCAAGACTTGATCAGACCTGTAGTTGGCCAGACACCACTCCAACATCTGATAACAATTCGGTGTCCAGAGAAGAGTGGTGTGGTACGCTTGAGTCAACGAAAGGTTGTGAAGAACCAGACAGGCTCGATTCAAGATAGCCTCGCTGGAACAGAAGTTCTTCATGGCGATGACCACGAGGTTCGCGATCTGCTCCACCATTTCATCCAGCTCTTCGGCAATGCCTCCGCCGACTGCGTTCAGGTTGTCCTGATTGGCATTTTGTTCCGTCACGCTGACAGCTGAGAAAAGAGAAAACGAGAGGCGCACTGTCAGAAACTGTTCCAGCGAGAGATAAAAACACACCGTGACCAAGAACAACCAAACAATAATAGACTTACAAGGAATCACCAAGTTGATCAGCGCAAACAAAGCTCGGAACTGCACCTCCGCATGGTGGGGGTGGCGCATCATGGCATTCGTTGTAACCTCAATACCTCCCAGCTTGACTAAAACTTCCTTTTGCACGGGCGCCAATGCGATATTGACCAAAGACCAACAGCTCATGGCTTGCAGGGCCTCGTCATCTTCGAAACGGCGCATAGAATCCAACATTACGGCAATTCCATTTTTGCCGTCGCTTTGGGCGCCACCGCTGAAGATGGATTCTTGTCCACCACTGTTGTCCCCATCGGGGTCCTCTCCATTGTTACTGGCAATTGGATTCCTGGCTCTTCCGCTGAATATTCCAGCTGCGTTCACCATAGAAGAATGGAACAGCATACCTTCACGTCCTCCCAAAGGCCGCGCCAGCAACACAAGCGTGTGGAATGACGCTGTATGGAGCTGGACGCATTCGGGGAATAGGACCATGCCGCGGAGGATAACATCGGTTAATCCAACCCTCTGGGCAGTGATACGCTGCTGCTCATCTTCCAAGAGATAGGGTAAGACTTTGAGGCACATGATTTGAATGCCCTCAACATCGGCGAAGGCCACCATCCAGTTCACAATGGAATAGAGTGCACAGGACCATGGCAAAGTCACGTTTTCAGGATTGACAGAGCCCGAGGCAGAAGGTGCCAAAAGACGATCCGTCAACATGGAACGGCCAAACTTGGGTCGTTTTCGTTGTACCGTTTGTCGATTCTTCTTTCGCTGTTGAAGTGCAATAGTAGGCAAACAAGTATTAGATATGAAACAGAAAAAGACGGCTTTGGAGATCGTAGAACATGACAAAGTACGCCTTACCTTTCTTCGCTGGCCATCGCCACTTTGATACGAGCTGCTTCCATCGTCGGCACTCATAATAGGAGAATTAGGGGCGGCAGCTGCTGCTGGTGGAGCAGGGACCGCACTGACTTGTTGCAGCCGTGGCTGTCGTTGTTGCTGTGCTTCGACAATGTCCCTTGCCCCCGCCAAGAACTGTTGCAAGGACCGGTTCGATCCCAAATATTGCTGGGTCATGGTCGAAGAGCCGCCATAATCAATCATGGATGGTGGCCGCCCGTTGAGGGCATCTTCCTTCATGCGGGCCAAATACTTCATACATCGGACAAAGGATGTATACAGTAGTCGATACTTGCCCAGCTTGGAAAAGCGGCTAATGCTGCTAGATTTTCTCTGTGATTTTGCCTTGGGCTTGCTGCGACTGCTAAAGTGGTTCTGCCAGACGGCCGTCGGAGGACCATCATTTGTGGCACCGACCGTGACCGTCTCGGTACCTGTCTTGGTGCTTCTCATCTTCTTGTCGGTAGAGAAACTGGATAAGGAACCATCGTCGTCGGCATCATCCTCATCGTCCCGACCACTGGAAGAGGACGATGATGAAGAAGAAGAGGACGAAAAGTCTTCTTCCTCCACTTTGGCCTTGAAGGGTTCCAATAAGCAAAGAACTCTCCACAAATCTTGTTGACCGGCAAAGGTTGCTTGCCACTCCTTGCTGAGAGGCATGGTCAAGACTCGAAGGATATCTGGTGGTTCGAGAAAGGTCAAGACATGGGCCATAATATCGGATCCCAAACCCATAATGGGCGCCTTTTGCGTTTGCAAGGAGGAGGACGACGATCCAAAGCCACTGTGTCGTCTAGTATTCGTCTTGGCGGAGACCACCATTTTGGTACTGGAGGAGACGGCGGGTGGTGCACGGGAGATCTTGGCAAACTGAGACTTGGCAGATGCCATGGCCATCAGAGCGCTACTATTCGTAGCCGCAGGCTTCTTGGTCTGGAGCGAGGAAACAGATGCTGGTTTGACAGCATTAGCCGAGGATGAGGGAGGGGGTTTGAGGGAAGCCGCTGCTCGCGCCAGGCGTGACGGAGGCCATTGATGAGCTCGGTTCGCCTCTGCTGTCGTTGCTGCTGCAACACGAGCCGCATCGGCACCTGCTGCCACGGGAGGAGGAGGCATGCCTCTGGCGACTTCTGGAACGACGGCGGCCTCTGGCTTGCGGTCATCATTATCGTCGAGACTGTCGTCTTCATCGTCATCTTCATCGCCATTGGACGATGAAATCGACGGCGAGTTGGAGGGAGACGATCCAAAGGCAAAGGCATTGCTTTCCGATGCTCCCGACGAAAAGTCGGGAATATCCGAACTAGAATTGCTGGACGAACAGCCGTTGGAGTCGCCTTCTCCATTCTTGTTATTGGACGATGCGGATCCCGCATATCCTCCCTCGGTACCACTTCCCGACGAGGAGTTGCTTCCATAGTTTTCATCGTCTTCGGCTTCGGTCGCCATCGTGGTGGTTCTTCTCTTGGCGGGCTCCGCCATGGCGGTGGGGGCTGCCGCTTGGATCGACAAGGGCGCTCTCTTCTTGCGAGCCATACTGGTGGACGTCGTCACGCCGGAAGAGCCACAGGTGGTGGCATTTTTCCGGGCGGCAGCTGCTGCTGCCGCACTGGACGTCGACGAGGATGGCAAGGACCCCTTTTTCATGGTCGTCTTACCACTACCACCCGTACAACTGGTCAACTTGATCTTCTTGTTCTTCTTGTTGGAACTCATGCTGCTCTCATTATTGGGCGGAGGTCGTTTCGTTCCGTGCCTGTGACGGGCCGTTTCATCCGAGGAGTCGGAAGACGTTGTCTCGGAGGACTTGTTGTTCATGTTGTTGCTTCGGCTGTGACTCTTCTTCTTTCGGCTACTGCTGTGCTTGTGATCACGCTTTGGCTTCTTCTTTTGCATCAAGGTCTGCTTGATTGTGTGAAAGGCGGGCCCTTGACGAGTAAAGAAGGAAGACGAATCCTCATTCCCGGACGAGGGATTGGACAAGGAGGACTGCGAGTCGGGAGGAGGTAACTTGGCAAGAACGGTAGCATGATTGGCATTGTTGTTGTTGCTGTTACAACGATCATCCACAGTAAGAGGAGGAAGTCCATATTGATCTCCTCCTCTTCCTGTGCCTCCTCTTCGATGGAGGGGCTTGCTGTTGTTGTTGTTGTTCTGGCCTTGCTCTGGACTGTTGTTGTTGTTGGGCTGTAAGGTGGAGGATGATCCTTGACCGCGTCGGTTGTGATGATGGTAGTAATGCCCGTGATGAGCCGTGGATGCCGCCGCGGACGACGACTTCATCGACGAGGAGGATGATCCATCCTCTCCTGATTCTCGATTGTTTTCCCCGCCACTTCCACTGGTGTTGCTGCTCCCATTGCTCGTTCCAGTTCCAGTGTTGGTGGCTGTGACCAGCGCTGGATTGCTGCTGGAATCGGCACTCCCTGTTTTGCTATTGCTAGAAGTCTCTGAGGAGGAAGAGTTCTGATGATGCAGAGCTTGTCGTGCTGACGAAGCAATGGATGCTAAGGAAGAACTCAGTTGATCCGCAAAGGGGAGGTTCTTGTTGTCATCGGTTGTGCTCGTGGTGGTCTTGGTGGTTGCGGGGGATGGCTTTGGGCCGCTAGTATTGCTGCTAGCTGTCGTCCTTGGTCTTACTAGGACAGCCACATCTCCATCGGCGGCATGTAATGCCCTCCTGCAAATTGTTTCAGCTTGATGATCGTTGCTGCTGCTCATGGTGTTGGTTTACTTTGCTTTACTTCTATTAATTCCCTCTTTGGTATATTATATGCTACTACTAACTAACTTGTTATTGATGTTCTGTTTCATAGAGTATTATGGATGTTTCTGGTTTGTGTGTAGTTTTTGCGCTGTAGCAACAATACTGAGGTCTACGTGGGGGGGAAGCTATTACGTTTGAGAGAGTGCTACAGTGTACTTATTAAGAAGCTTTTGATGTCGATGAGTGAAAGGTGATGGGTGAAACCTCTTGGACAATCCCAATCTCGCAATGAGGAACACGATCGTAGGCCATCTGTTTGCCATTTGGCTGTTCCATCCGGACAGATGGTAATTGTTGCAGTGCAATGGGAATCCTCATTCTAACGTGTCCTTACTTACTTATGTCTGAATTATATTTTTAGGGTTGGAGTTACGAAGCAATTACTGTGTAACTAGCTAGTAGAAACCCAATACGTACTTCTTTATTTTCGGAACACCACAGCTGGTGCATCTGCTGCTGCATCTGCTGCTGCAATGCTGGTAAAGAAGCAGCAGCAGCTGCACCTATTGTCGATCTTGCGGACGCTCTATTACCAAAAATTACTTAAGTGGCGCAGCAGATGGTCGGTATAATTACCCATCAGGTCCGAAGAGTCACATCCAGGTAGATACTGGAGTAGTTCTTATTATAGGATGCAGTAGGAACCTGTGGACGCGGCAAGTTGACCTTCTAAGAAGAAGTTGGATACCGTTAGAAAGTACTCCAAGAGTACGCACTTTTGCAACCTGTTCCTTCACAACTGTTGAAAGGTCGTGTGTGATCGACAAGCATCTGGTATTTTGGGATCGACAGATATTTGTTCTTCGTACGACACTTCGTACGCAAGTATTCGTCGAACAATCGGATATGACAAAACAGTACTAAAATTGACATCTGCGTATAGTTACTCCAACGAGCCAAAGTTTGTGACATATTTATTCCGAACGGTCACAGTTTGTGACTGACGCGAAGAAGGTCCCACTCCCCGCTGGGCTCTGTCAATGTGAAGGTTGATCTCGCTAAAGGGTTCGGGTATAAAACAAGAACTTAGGAAGAGATTGTCTGTTTTGCTTGGACCGCTTTACGAAGATAGCAGACAGGACAGACAGTTTGGTTTGGGCAAAGTACTAGTACAGAGCTACAAGTACAGATTATTATTCCAGAAAAAACAGTGTCGTACCGGTAGCGTTAATAAATAGCAAGGACGATTTGTAGCTACTGTAACACAGTAGCAACGTGCAGCTGGCTAGACTACTGCAACTTCAGCAGTTAACTGCTACAGTGCAGCTAACCAGCTGCTTAAACCAGGCTACCTTCCGGATGTCGTTCGTCTTGCCGGTACGGGCACCGAGTACGTCGTACTAGTACGAGCGCAATTGGAATAAAGAAGCACATTTTACCAAAACAAATGGATGACCTCCAAAGGTTTATGCACACCCGAATGCACAATTGTTAGATTGAAACAGCACTACAGTGCTGCATTGCACGCCAAAGAGGTAGATGATTCTAATGTAGTAACTAGCCATGGGGGTAGCCTGAACTAGTTCTTGCCTATGAGTTGGAGCATCAGACAGCAAACTTGTTGGTTACCAGCAAAGGAGCTTGCTGTCAATTGCATGTCAAATGCTCACCGGGCCACCATCAGTTCATCAACTGAATCATTGTCAGCCGTGTGCCAAGTCACATCTTTTAACTGCACATTCATTTCAAAAATTGGTTCATCAAGGTAGCAAACAACGTGTTCCTTCTTTTGCACATGCCATTTTTGTCTCAGTGGTTGAATCAAGGTGCACAATCGATTTGCATCTCCGTTCAGATATGAAAAAACTGACTTGGCTGAAAAACATGCCATGCAAGAAGCAACTGAATGGGCCTCAACCAGATGGATTGAATGGTGCTACAGCGAGGTGTGACTTGTTCAGATAACACCACAGAATCCTTTAGGAGACCACATTTGCTAGCTGCCTAAACTTTTAGCTGCATCAGCATGCTGTGCTGCACAGGAGGTTGCGGGAATTCCTCATTTGGTTGCAAAACGGTTGAATTTATTGAAAATGCTTTAAAGTTGAAAAGCTTGATTTGAATGTTCGTGACTGCAGTTGAATTGAATTTAAAACAGTTGAAAACAGCTGAAAAATGTTAAATTTGCATTGTTACAAACTGTGTCAAAACACTTGCGTTTTGCATTTAAGTTCATTTTAATTGCATTAGGTTGAATTGAATTGAATTGAATTTAGCTTAAGTTGAATAACGCTTACAGTTAAATTAACATGAAAAGATTTCAACCATTTTGCGACCAAATCACGAATTCCCACAACCTCCAGGAGTGACAGGGGTGCATGGGGGTGAATTTTCGCCGGGAGCACATTTGCTCAAGGGGGAAGACACTGCATGCATGCACAGCACCAAAAGACCGACACGTTTGCGATACGTGAGGACAATGCGAAGGCAAAACACAAGCACGCATGGGAGAGACACTTACGTCCTGCAAAGAGGTTCATCATCATCGAAGAAAAAATAAAGAAATCTCAACATGACATCAGCTCTACCAGCTACGTAGTTCTTGATTTGCCCTCGTTCTGCCTCTTTAGAATAGGTAACAGTAGAATACTCGAAGGAATATACTTTTCAAAAGCACTCTGGCGTGACAAAAATATGGTTCGGTTTCAAAGGAATCTGCTGATTATCATGGCGTTGGCAGGCGGTGTGCCATTCATCGACGCATTATTATTTGTGAATATTGGAGCTGCCCGCCCAATAAATCCAGCTTTTCAGGCGAAAAGAAGTGCAGCCGCCGTAAAAACAGTTCTCTCTTATTCTGCCAAGGCAGAAGCTAGTGAGTATCCCATCCTGGCCGACGGCGACGATATCATGCGCCCCAAAGCGCATGGTTCCTCGGAAAAACCTGCGCAATCCGACTTGAAATGGGGTATGGATTTTGAAACAGCCGATCGGATCTGCAATTACAATCGACGCTTTGCCGAGTACAAAGGCTATGCCACGAATTTTTTAAACATGTTGGAACGCAAAGCCAGAGACGAGGGAGAATTTACCACGAATTTTTATGACAGTGTCACAGGAAATCTCTTGTTTACCGCGCCCATGAATCGAACGGTAGCGGACTTTGTCGAAGAAAGTAAGGCGCATGGATGGCCTAGTTTTCGCGATGACGAAGTCAATTGGGAATTGGTGCGGTGTGTGGACGAAGACGAATGCGTATCCATAACAGGAACTCATTTGGGACACAATATCCCCGACGAGATGGGCAATCGGTATTGTATTAATCTGGTCAGCATCGCGGGTCGGCCTATAGAAGAATTACCAAAGAAGAACAAATGGGGATAAACCATACCATGCCTTTTGTTTCGGTTGAGTTCCACAAGCAGATCAAATAATTGCTGGTGCTTCGCACAAGACATATCCTTCCACGAGTGCAAAACGCACCTCCATTCATTGGTCAAAATATCAGAGGCAGCTTGGTGGTGCAACTGAAAAAAAGGGCCAATAACAACAACGACCACGATGACGACGATGGCGTTTCCGGCTGAAGCTTGTGGTGCCCACAAAAAATCCCTACTACGAACAAACAATCAATCTACGAATCTCTCCTCAGCGATGAAAATTCGCATTGTATTTGATAATGTACGGTCTGCAATCGCAACAAACGGTGAGACCTTATCGAAACTAAACAGTGAATTTCCCCGATATCATCTGCCTCTCCACAATTTCAGTCGACACTTCTTCAAATTCTACAAAATAAAGGCCACGCAGTGGAATCTCGCTTGATCTGGAATGCATCATCATGTAATCGCCCACGGCAAGTTGCCAACCCTGGATCGAATCATTTTTCAATGAATAATTCGAACGTTCCCTGCTTTGTACGCCGACTGCCAGTACTGCTTTGGCCAGCAGAGCAGCCTTTGTGCTTACTTCATGGAGTAAGGTGGCACAAGAGATTGTGATCTTGACACTGCCTACATTGTGTAGATCTGAAGGAATCAAGCAAGTAAACAACACGCAGTCATGGTTGCCTACAGGGGCAGCCTATCTAACCAGCTACAGCAGTTGAGTGTCACATTTTTGTCACCGTCTACGCTGTTATTGTCTTGAAGGCAAATGCAGTAGGCATTAGGCATTTATTGAGCCATTGCAGGGAGGTATTCATTGGCTGGCTACTATATATAGTAGCGACCAACCGGAATCGGCACACCAGCCTGTTCCTTGCACAACAAGGCAAGCACCACAGCCAACTAAACAAAAGCAATGCCTGGGAGCAGATAGACAACCAGCGATTGTCTTGCTTGGCAAATGGAGTACATTCCCTGTGTCGGCATTCGTTACTATCTTGTTGGGAATCACCTGAACGTTCCTTCGTAGAGTAGTCGTAAGTGAATTGAAGTGCCTGGCGCCTAGTCGTCTTAGTGAGAAGAACAGCTCGTGGAGACCAATGACCCGCGACGTAGTCTTGGGCTGTGGAAACAACGGAAAGGCGAGACGAACCGATTGCTTGGTGGCCTTTCCTTGTATTAGCTACCTAACTAGACTTTAGTAGTTAGCCGGCAACTAGCTACTATCTACCATAGTTAACTGGTATCTACCAAGCAATCGCTGGCTAGCTAACAGTTCCCTTCCTCTCGTTCACCCAGGCAACACAGATCGCTTTCCTCGAACCGAACCACTCAAAAAGACGAACTCCAAGATTGAAGCTAGCTAGCTAGCTAGTAGCAAGAGATGCTTCAACACAGGCAGCACAACCCAGCAGCGAGCTATTAGCACTTTCCTTGAACTGCACTTGGAAGGGTTTCCTTCTGGAAGAACCCCGACGGGGTGGCTTTTGAGGAATACCAAATGTGTCATGCATGTCTAGCTAGCTACTACTTGCTAGCTAGTAGAGGCAGTGAGAGCAATTACTACTATTAACTGCTTGATAGTTGCCGGAGTACCAAAACACATGATGGGACGAGACGGATGAATGAGTATGCGCCATCGAAAGTCAAGGAGGACGGAAATTTTCCCAAATGCGTTTCAACGAAATTAGAGCCACTCGAATTTTTGAAAAGAGCAACAAAAAGCAAATAGTATGAGACAACAAAAGGAAGCTAGCACTGTACTGTACTGTGCTGTACAGAACTGTATTCCTGTAATAGCAAATGACGAACATTCTACGGGAAGGATCATTTTCGTTTGGCATTGAATTTGGTACTCGCTTTGTGGCGTGCTGGGAGAAAACGATGGGGGAAAACGCCATTACGGTCATCATGAGGAAGCACGACAAGACTCCTCTCTTCCACGGCAACAAAGGAAGCAAACGAAATTCATTTCTCGCTAGGAATTTGGGGGGCACAAGTCAGTGTTGTTCCATTCGATTCGATTCATTTTGTAAGTTGTCCAAAAAGTAATTTTTAAATAATGGTCAGGGTATGCATGAATGGATTGTGTATTGGATTTGGTTTCTATCTATAACAGATATCTCCTGGCCACAGCTCGAACGCGGGCATCAAAGGCAGAAGATGTAATCGGAGTATCATATCGGTAAAATGGATTCATAGCCACCTGCCGTACAGCAAAAAACAAAGATGAATATAGAGACATGAGATCGATCCATAATAGACAACCCAAAAAAAGCAAAAACACAAAAGACAACGCACCTTGACATAAAGTTCATAGACTTCTTGAAAGAAATTCTTGATGGAATCTTCATTTTTACCCCCATGCAACAACATGAATTTAATATTTCCGGCCGTCAAATAGCAAGACACTTGTTGATGATTGACTTTATCGACGACTTTTAAAAACATTTGATTGGTCGTCCAGGCCACATTTTCCACCAAATCCAAGGCGGAATGCAAGACAAAATAATTCTGGCGAGTGACCGCATCACTAGATGGCACCGCGCCGCGTTTTAAAAATTCCGCTTCGTAGAGGGGTTCATTCTTTCCGACAATGACTAGAAAGAGGGATTGCATAGGAGGAGCTCCTCCTCCACCGGTACCTGTGGCCATGTTGAATGATGGATCTTTTGGAGTGCTAGTACTTGACTGGCTGACTGACAGAGACAACTACAGGTAGCTATCTCTAGCTAGACGGATACAATCGATCTGACCAATGACGAAAAACTAGCGCACAATCACTCGTCTTGATCGAGGTGTTTCCAATCGAAGGAAAGATCCGGTGGAGGGCCTAGAGATAGTTCCGACTGCGGAGGCACTTTTTGTCGGTGCACGAACTTGAAGAACCGAGAACTAAAGGAGCAGAGAAGGCGCCTTCTTGTTCGTTGCTTCGACGCTAGCTAGCCGGGAAGAAGCTAGGAAGGAAACTTTCGTCTTGCTTAGCTTGGCCGACAAAAGAGGGATGGAAGGATTGGTCGCTGGTAATGATCGTAATGTTGCCTTCAACCAAGATACACCAAGCGCCTCTCATTTCCGTCGCTGTTCGGATGCCGATGGCATGCGCAGCCACGGCTCGTAATAGCGAGCCACTGTGAGTCGGAGTGTTTTCCACTATGTGGTTGCCAAAGCAGAATGACTGATCCCGTTGCAATGGCCAACCACCGTCTGTCCATGTGTCCAAAACACTGGTTACGCGCAAAGACTCCGCTGTAAGCTGATCACGCTACGCGACCAGTACACGTTGACAGAAGAAAGCGAACGACAAGTCACAATTACTGTGTAATAATACAGTAAACCAACCACATGGAGGAAAATTTTCTCGGCGACGTGATTCATTGTAATGTATAGCCCAACAGCCTACAACTCCATCTACGCTTAGCGGTCATTAATAGAATACCGGTGGAGTGCTCGCAGAGCTTCTATTCTTTGAACTTGATCGTTGCTGGGTGAAAGCAAGCTTTCCTTCCACCACAAAAAAGAAGAAGTCTAAAAGAAGTCTGCCAACCGTCGAGTGACCCATTCATTCATCTGTTTGGGAGACCCACGTCAACAGATACATAAAGCTACTACAAGGCACTCCGAGCATAGCATATCGCTCGAACCCTCCAACCTATTCTTACACGCACCACCTTTTCGTTGGTCATTTAGTTTACGTTTCTGCTCATTGATCATTCGATTCATTCAAATACAAAACCCAGCATTTCGTGCACCTTGCTCTCGTGAAAACCCGAGCCAACCAATCCACCAAACCACCGAGCCACCAAACGAGCAAGAGGAAAGCAACGACCTCTTTGAATGCATCTGTCATTAATTCATTTTCTCCAGCACCACTGCGGGTAACAACAACTACTACACTCTACACTTCCAATCACAACAATACAATACAATACAATCTGTCTCTTATACACATCTGACGCTGCCGACGAATAGAGAGGTGTAGATCTCGGTGGTCGCCG
>ENA-ORBV01006379-ORBV01006379.1-microbial-mat-metagenome-genome-assembly--contig:-NODE-6379-length-20863-cov-5.434668_pt1 | contig 20863 bp, 16 predicted proteins | sample MGYA00237777_ERZ505514 | MGnify/ENA primary metagenome ERZ505514 (study PRJEB26160, sample SAMN06269048) | microbial mat metagenome | isolation source: Oligotrophic lake microbial mat | place... | reverse complement strand
TTTTTCAAGCAGAAGACGGCATACGAGATTCGCCTTAGTCTCGTGGGCTCGGAGATGTGTATAAGAGACAGAACTAGGGCATGCAAGGTCTAAGTATCCCAAGTTGAAAAAGAACAGTCATTTCCAGAATGAGGAAAGTGATGACTCTACTAGTGCACGCGCGAGCGCCCATGCAATCGGATGGGCTTCTTAGACAATGTGTGATTCTTATGCTGGTCAGTGGACTGGGCATTCAATCGAAGGAGTGTGTTGGAAAATATGGACATTTGTGTGAGCAAGTGTATACCTACTAGTAATGATCTGAATGGGACTGCTGTCAGGTCTGGTGTCAGATGGGTACCAAATGGTGTCAGTTGTGATGGATTTGATCCATCGTCATGCAGTTGAGTGGAGTCTGATGATCACTTATTTTAGCAAACTACTTTTCTACCATGGGGTCTTTTACTGGTGACAGTTCTTTGTGTTTTCATCCAACACTGAAATGAAGGATTTTGTTGCAGTGAAGATTGAATCATCAGCAACTGGAGAGCCATGGTGCTGCGGTGCACCCGTTGGTTGGTTGCCACCAAGCCCACCTGAAGATTGGAAACCAAGTAAGCAAAAGCCAGAGAAGGGCAAACCAGAATTGTTTGATGTCATCGATAACCCGGGTGATTGGTCCACATGCTCACATCAGGCGGCATTCTCACAGAAGAAAGGAAAAAAGTGCGGGCAGCATCAGCTGCCAATGGGTGTGGTGCCTGTGTCATTAAAGATGGAAAACGAACTTGCAATGGATGGGAATTTCATTATCAGGGATGGTCATTGCCTCCAGATGTTCCCAAATTTAGAGATCATTCCAACAGGGATGATGCGTTTCCCCAATTTCAACATTGTTCACTTGATCAAAACCTTCTGTCGCATCTTGGATTAACAAAAGAAAAGATGGCAAATGCCAATGGCAACCCATATTCATTGTGGTTCAACCAGTTGCTTCAACCAGTTGCTTCCATCAACATGTCAAATTAACCAAGCCAAGAAGATTGTTCCTATTGAAGGCGATCAACACTTGCCATTCTACTTTGAGGCTTCAAAGTTTACAAACCTTCATGCTGTTGGCAAACTAGGGCTTGGCTGCAGCTGTGGACATCACTTTGAAACCACTTTGGCGGCAGAACGCGCACAATGGGATGCTGTCTTGGTTATGGATGGCGCTCACGGTAGAAGCAAAGGGCGCCATCTTTAGAAGATTTGATAACTACAATGGCAGCAAGTCACATGATGCCAACATCACCAATGCAATGTCAAATCCACAATGGCTAGAAATAAAAGTGAATGCTGAAGCTCAACAACAACCTTGTAGCAAAGAAGAGAGGAGAGGATCCACATGAGCCGGCCTACAAGTGTGACATGATTTTCAAGATGATTGTTCACAATGTTAATGCTCTGGCTTTGCATGCCAATCCAGATCAATGTGGTGACAAGATGAGCTATGGTTTTGAAGGTTGGGGAGAGTCAGAGTCAGGATTGGTTTGCATGATCAAGAATAAGCCAGAAATAACCAAAGGGATGCAGACTGTCATCACGTCTGATGTTGATTGGATTTGTCTACGTGCTTGCATTCACAGACACAAGAAACATCCAAAGTTGTTTACAAATCAAGGTCCAACCAAAGCACGCTTGCTGTGGGAATCGCAATTGTTGCCATTGTGTCAACCAGACAACATCCTCGTTGGTGAGACACTCTTTCAGACAAAGCCACACATGACGTGGGATTTCTTTAGTGGTGCTGCCATCATTGAACATGCAGCTCAAGAAGGTTTTGGCCTCACCATCACATGTAGACGAGATTGTTTGCCGGAGGGAGTGCCCCAAAAGTTCTTCCTTCACAAGAAGACTCAGGTCACTCATCGAACAAGGCGGCACAAAATGAGCAACCAATTGTTGCTGTCAAGAAACACGCTCAAAGCTGGATGACAATGATCAGTTCCCAGTCTACTCTGAGCTGCAATTTTGGTTCTGTCAATGTCTTCAACTCATGTTCACTTTGCACTCATGCTAAACAGGGACAACAAGATGATCGAAAGCGAGCATGGGCAATCAAAATGAAGGAAGGTCAGGAACCACATTTGAATTCGCAAGGGGTCATTAACAGGATGGATCACCTCATCAAGATCTGTTGCACAAGACACATGACTTGGAAGCATTGGCACAAAACCATGATGCATGCAAAGGTGATGGCTGTTGCTGTTGCATGCAACATGCACTTGGAGTGTTGCATTGAAAGCCTCAATGCCAAATGGAAACACAAGCCAGTGAGCTTCTGTCGATTTTGAGAGATGCTGGCAAAGCAGATGCTAACAAACAATCCAACCAACAGGTTGCATGCAAGGGATGAAAAGCTAAGAGCATGCACACAGCAGAAGAAGACCAAATGATCCCTGTCAGCATCAATGTCATCATCGGCAAGCTCGTTTGCCACACCAAATTGCAAGACATTAACCAGCATTGACCCTAAAAAAATAGATCTAGTTGAAGGCAGACTCTGTGGGTTCCTCGATGACCTCTTAGCGCACAAACAGTTGATTCATCCTCTTAAGAACAAAGCACATCACATTTGCAGGTGCCGTGGAAAGATTGCACACCACGTTTGTGAGGTTTGTCCGGACAAGCCATCCTTGTGTGTCAAATGCACAGGAGATAAAACTAACTCTTGCTTTTTGAATTGCCACAATGTGGCTTCGTTTGGATTGTGGAGGGATGACTGTGTCACAATCGGTTCAAAGAGACGAACAGATTGGCAATGCCCAAACACAGAGGAATTCAAATCCTCTCAAAAAGAAATGAAAAGACTTAATCTCTCCCTCTTTGAGTCAACTGATGCATCTGGCTCAGGTTCGCCTGCTGATGCATCATCCACAACTGACAACTTGCACACTGCTGTCACAAGTGACTTGAAGTGAGAGAACATGAACCCCACATTGCATTTGATGAAGCATTGATCACACCACAATGACACACTTAATGGTTCGGACATGTTTGTTTTTGCCAATGTTGATGATTGAACATGACGCATTTTTTAACAGTGTTAACCTTGCATTTGTGCAGCTCATTGTTTGCACGCAGAAGATCACATGGATGCAAAAGGTGCCGATAGAAAACTCTTTGCAACCAGTTGCCCAGACCAAACAACAGTGCAGCACTAGCACCTGCTGGCAGCTTAGCTAACTGGCTAGCTAGCCTGCCATGCACTGCTAGCAGCAGGACATGGTGTCAACAGCTGCATCAGCTCCAGTCTGCCGGCACAACCGCAGCTGCACCTTGGGGCAAAACATCAGTTGAGCATGCAGAGAACAGTTTTTGGTGGACAGGGAATGCTGACTGGCTGGCTCTAAAATCGACTCTGCAGGTGACTTTCTTGATCGCAAAAATTCTTTCTCAGTGCTAAGAAAGTCTGAGCAAGAACAGTTTTGCTTGACCAACAAGAAAAAAACCGGGACTCACATTGTTGTTGAGTCGAAATTGACCCAGACTTTCTCAGTGCTAAGACTTTCTTGCTCACACTTTCTTCTTGTTGAACTGGAAACTTTCTTGTTCAGAGCCAATTGTGCCGGCTTTCTTTTTGCCAATGCCTGCTTGCAGTAAGAAAAAGAACCATGGTGACCAATGCACCAAGATCACCATTACCCCAATGTGCTGGTACCAGTAGGTCAAACTACAGCAGTGGTGCAACGTGTACCCATTTGCACCAAATAGCCACCAGTGCTGTACAGTGCTACTAGCTACTAGCTAGCTACTAGCTAGCTAGTAGTAGTAGTATCTACGTTGCTGTACCGTATTACGTCCTGTGACCGGTTAAAATTGGCCTTTCCACACATACATGTACATGCATGCAACGTGTCTTCATCCAAACCCCGTAGTGTAGTACTTTAGCCGATACTGCAGTCACCAACGAGTCATGGAAGTTGTACGGTGAAGTTTGGAATGAATTAATGGGCGGTGGCCGTACTTCGTTCCCTCACAGCGAGCCTAATACAGTACTACTGATTACTAGCTAGAGTACTAGACCTCTACTAGCTAGCTTGTAGCATATCAGTAATGCTCCAGTACATAAATACATGTAGATCAGTCACCCAAAACAATACTCCGGGTTCGGAGTGATATTCATCAGTAATTAATAAATCTCTCACCGTAGAAAAACAATGGAAATGGAAGCGAAGGCCCCGCCGGAAAGCGAAACCGCAGAAACAAAATGCCTTACCCTACAACCACATTTAGGGAAACGAAATGAGACGTTGTTCCCTGGAGACAATTTCAGTCATTTTGGGATCTTATTTCCGGTTGAGGGGAAGGTAATTAACACTTGGGCTGCCGGCTATGTCTACTATTGCACAAAGCAACATTCGGTCTTGACCTAAGATCCATCATCATTCATCACAAAAAGAAAAAACACTCGACCCGAGCAAAGAGTGTAAGGAAATGATAAAAAATGGTACTCGCCAATGATAGCATACGTGAAATCCCCACGAGGCTTGCCAGGAGCCACAGTGTTAGGCACCCCAACGCTAGATTTGCAAGGCTAACAAGTGTTAGGCATCCCAGCGTTAGGTTTGCCGTTGATAAAGAAGAGGAGGAATCCATTGACCTTGAAAGAGGATTCAGAAACAACAGTAGCAACACCAACAACATCAACAGCTACGGTGACGAAGAATCCATCGAGCTGGATAGTGTGTTTAGAATCGGCAGTGATAGGCTAACACCCGGCGTTCGGTTGGCCACTGATGATGTGGAATCCCACGGAGGTAAGTATGATGACGACGAATCACTCGATCTGTTTGCTGCAACCAGAAGCAACGACGATGTATCTATCGATCGGAGAACTGCACGCAGAAGCAAGAACCTTAGGCAGCCAAGCGTTCGCTTTGCTGCTGGGGCTGGGGATGACCCAATTGACTTTGATGCGGCTACTGGGAACCACCGCAACAAAAAAGACGTCGACAACTTCCAATGCATTGACATTGGCCATGATGGAATGATTTCCACGAATCGTAAACTTGAACCCGTACTGGAAAACTGCGATGCTTCTTCATGCTCCAGCGATCTTGAGCAAACGGAAACAAGTCACACTACTCTCGACAGTGCCGAACGGCGCGAAAAGGCGTTACGAGAAAGCTTTATCGGGATTGTATATGGTTTAATTATGAATGGTATAGTCCAAAAAGTCATTGGGTGTTTGGGTAAAGCATATATGTTTGTCATGAAGAAGTTCAAAAGTGGTGACGATCAAGACGGACTTTCCCAGGAAGACTTAGCAGAGGAGCTTTTGGACGTGGTCGATCCTCCTGGTTTCAACCCAATGACCCAGTTTTCCCAGAGTTACAGTGGAGGCTTTGGAGGAGGCGGTGGTGGTGTTGTTCCAGGGCCAGGGATGGTTCCAGGGCCAGGGGTTCTTCCTCCTGGACCGATGCCCTGCTTGCCTCCACCTGGTGTCGCGGTAAGCACTTTCAGCGTGGCTTTTCATGCACAGTCCTGCTTAGCTAATGGCTGCCGTATTCTCGTGCTACTTGCTCAAGCTAACGAATGTTTCTTGCGCTCTTGTGAATTGAAATAGGAAATGGCATCAGCCGCGGTAAGCTCAGCACACAACGACTCAAAACGCTTGGAAGGAAACGGTATCCATTAATTGTAATCTAAACTTTTTCTGCGCTCTGTTCTTTTGCTTTCAGGCCAATAGCGCTGCCAGTGCTTCAGCTAGCGGGACTGCAGCTGCTACAGGAGGGACTGCAGCAGGAGCGGCATCTACGACAAGCGCCATGGCTGCATCGGTAGCGAGTGCTAGTGGTAAGTCTTACAACCGAAGCATTTCCAAGAACTGGAACATGGAACACATCCTACATCTATCTTACATGCCCCCCTTTGGTTGTGGTCCGACGAACAGTTACAACGCAAGCGTCGATTGCCGTCATTGCAACAACTGTTGTCACAGCTGCTGTCTCCAAGGGGCTTTCTATGCCATCGCTTCCTCCTCCTCCAATGCGTGGCAACTTCACACCTCCAATTTGTTCAAGAGGGGCTGATGAGAAATATGGATATGTCGAGTTAGAAATACAAGCGATGCCCCCGATTCTCCTCGAGGAACGATCGTGGGTATTGGAGGAACTATTTCGGGACGTTTACAATGAAATCACCGGAATGTGTCTAGATCCACTAAACCGTGTGATGTTGGAGGCACATCTTCAAGACTGGGACACACTATGGGGGTCAACGAATCATACTGATCTTTCTGTCAAGAATATGACTTTGCCAGATTATATAGCAGCTGTTGACAATAGCATTACAACGACGTGGTGGCGAGCTGATATGAGTTGCGACGGCTGTCCTGATTATGAGCCCATGTTTTCTGTCGATGAAGCGCCAAATAGGAGACTGGTTGCTCATTACGACCACGATCGCAAGCTTCTTCAATTCGATATGGGAGATTTTTTCCCGCTTTTCGCGGCTAGTTTCAGCCTCAGCTTAGAGCCTACAATGGCCATTCTCGGAGATTCGTACGCCAACTTGACGTCGGACATTCGGGTCGTGGCGGCCACTTCTAGATCCGCTGCTGCTGATGGTAGTATGTCCGATCCCTTGACGCAGTTTGGCCCAACAACAATCGACGCAGCTATCGAGGTTGTGGTAGAAAACGGTGGTGTTTCTGCAGCCTTCATATCCGATGACCTGGATGTCATGAAAGATTGTCTTGAATCTACGACAGCTGGAGGTGATGTGGCGCAGACTGAAGTTTGTCAGACATTCTTAGAGAACAGTGGCAACTTGGACATGGAAGAGCTCATCAAGTGCTTTGACAACCCCATGACATATGAGTGCCAAGAGCTTCTAACTGAAGCGCTAGAGGCAAAGAACAAACCACGTGCAGAGGATGACAGTAGCATTGCTGACACTGCTGGTGCTGGTGCAGGTACTGGTGCTGATGCTGATGCTGACACGACTCAAAAACCTAAGACGACTCTCATTCCCGTTATTGAGGAGGAAGCAACGCTGAAACCAGAAACGCCGAAGCCAGAAATAAAGGAAACAACACCTCCAGAAACTAGTTCTACTGGATCCTCAGATGCAACCAGTGATTCGAACAGTCAAGGCAGCACTAGTACCGCTAATGCCACGATATCTCCTGGTTTTATTGGCGGCGCCACTTCGAACGCTCCAGCCCAAGACGTCACTGAAGGTGATCCAGTCAATGGTGGCTCCAGTGATGGCGGTTCTGGCGGCATCTCGGTTTCAATTGGACAGGATACTTCAAATCTGGGGCCTAGCACTGGAAACGATGACTCCACTGGCAGTTCTGTTGGGGATGGGGGTGAGGTTGGTCAAGTTAGTGACAGTGGTAGCCCTGCTACAACCCTTGCTGATACTGCACCGTCTCCAGACTCACTACTACAGGGAGGCCAAAGCAGCAATGGTCCAGGATTCAACAATAATGAACCAACAACCCAGTCCAATGCTGTGACAGCAGAGACAACATCACCAGTAGCTCCCACTGGGACAATGGAATCTGCATCTCCTGTGGAGACAGCCACAACTGTGCCTCCCACTGCAGCACCTGCAGTACCTGCTGGAACATTGACACCACCAACAGCAAATGAAGCAACAGCAAGACCAACAACAGCCAGCCCAGTGACAACAACAACAACAACAACACCAACAATAGCCAGCCCAGCAACACCAACACCAACAACAGCCAGCCAAACATCAGCAACACCAGCAACAGTAAGTCCAGCCACAACAAGGCCTACAACAGCCAGCCCAGCAACAACATCACCAACAACAGCCATCCCAGCCACAACAAGACCAACGACAGCCAGCCCAGCCACAACAAGACCAACGACAGCCAGCCCAGCAACAACAAGCCCAGCAACAGCAAGGCCAACAACAGCAAGCCCAGCAACAGCAAGCCCAGCAACAGCAAAGCCAGCAACAGCAAGTCCAGCCACAACAAGGCCTGCAACAGCAAGTCCAGCCACAACAAGGCCTGCAACAGCAAGTCCAGCCACAACAAGGCCTACAACAGCCAGCCCAGCCACAACAAGGCCTACAACAGCAAAGCCGGCAACATCAAGTCCATCAACAATAAGTCCATCAACAACCAGCCCAACAACAGCCAGACCAACAACAGCCAGCCCGACAACAGCAAGACCAACAACAACCAGCCCAACAACAGCAAAGCCTACAACAGTAAGTCCAGCCACAACAAGCCCTACAACAAGCCCTACAACAGCAAAGCCGGCAACAACAAGTCCAACAACAATAAGACCAACAACAATAAGACCAACAACAGCAAGACCAGCTACGGCAAGCCCAACAACAGCAAGACCAGCTACAGCAACGCCATCAACAACGAAGCCAACCCCAGCTCCCGTAGTCACAGTGTTGCCCGTACAAACCTTAGCTACCATATCGTCACCACCTCAGTCGACGCCAGCCCCAGATCCACCGACGCAGAAACCGACAGCTGAAGCTACAGCTGAAGCTACAGATCCTCTTCCTATCGTTGTTGGGCTGTTCTTGGTGAACACTCGCACAGAAAATGACATTCAGGAGCTCATTGACGGTGACTCTATCACAGCCCGTCCTACCTTGAGTATCAGAGCACAGATAGAACCACCTGAAGTAGATTATGTTGAATTCTACATTGATGGGTCGCTTGTTATTTCAGATAATTCTTTCCCTTATTCCTTGGCAAATGAAAATGAAGATGGTGGTTTCAACCCGGTGTGGAAACTGGCTGGCAGTGCTGCGATGACAATCGAAGTCATGCCTTACTTGAATGGAATGGCAGGGGTCCTCTACTCGATAGATCTAACCACAGTACTACAGCAAGAGACCACACCAGAACCAACTATTGCACCATCTGTGGTTCGGCTTTTTCTTGTAGACTCTGCCAGTGGCCGTGAAATCAAAGAGCTCATTGATGGCGACTTTGTTACTCCCTCCTCTAATTTGGCTATTAGACCACAAACAGATCCCTCAAATGTGGACAAAGTTGCATTTTACATTGATGGAGCATTTGTACATGAAGGGAGCGGTACTTACGGCCCCGTCCAAAAGCTTGCGACCAAATCAAGAGCTATGACCATCGAAGCTGTCCCTTACCTGAATGGAGTGTCCGGGGCACCCTACTCCGTTAGAATAACCACAGCGGAGCCCAGAGCAGACTGGGGCGTTGACATCCTTTCTGGTGAAGCGCAGTCGATTTGGTTTAGTACTGGTACTGGGCCAGCAGGGGCTTACTCCCCCAACATCAAGCTGCTTGTTTCTAACGTTTGTCGATTTGAAGGCGGCGCCCGTCGGTTCCTGGGCTCTTTTTTCCCTACACCATCCACGATTTCGGGTATCCGCTCGGAAGTTGCCAGCAGTGTGAGACCCGGTGCAGGAAACCGCGTTTCCTTCAAATTTATGGAAGGCATTATGCAAAATGCTGATGTCACTTCCCGCAACAGCGGCAACACAGCGACCATTTCGTTTTGTGTTCAAGTTGGGCTTTACAGCGGCGAAAATTTGGTCAACTTCAGGGAGGCAAAGTTTACCTATCGTGTAAATTTGTCGGCAGGGTTCGAAGTGGCCAGCTATACGGTTGGTTTGTGGTAGTAGCTATGAACGCAGCACCTTCGCAAATCGTAAAGCTATTCCTTTTATTAGAATTATGCATTTTTTCTTTTTCTCGCCCCGCTAGTTTCGGGAGGGATGTAGTAATCGACGAAAAGTAGAAAGTACATCGTGAAAACTCGCAATCGTCCTTGCTGCGAGCCATTTTCATATAGGTAGAAATACAAACAACATTGCATTCATCGCCTTGCCTTGCCTTGCCATGCTTTGCCTTGCTGCGTGCATGGAAAAAGTGCACCACCACGAAGCAACCTCCGCCTTTTTTCTTAAAAACTCTATGCACTATGCATCATGTTTGCTGAATGAAGCAGATAAAGGATGGCCAGAGCACGCTCTAAGCATCCGACCAGACGCCACTAGCCACCATGGGAAGAGTAAAAGTTGGGAGAATCCATTCGGAGGCGTTTGCAGCACCAGCCATCGTTTCGTTCAATCCTTTCACCAAATGTCTCAAGTGGTAGTTCTGCCAGCTTGCAATGGGATCGATAATGGCTTGAGCATATGGGAGACTTACCGCATTGATTTGGTTCTTGAGTCCAGGACAGTCAATCACCTTGGTGGTTTGCATAGTAACACTATCCACCACCACGCGCTCATCTTTGGCCAAGCGGAACACAAAGGATTGTCCGATGTAGGTCGATTCATACTTTGTCGTAGACGTCCAGTTCCACATGAAATCCTTTGGATGTGGATTCAATCCTAGATGGAATTCAAATCGTTCGTGACACGATTTGGGTGTCCGGGCCAATTCTTGTTTCCACTCGGTGACGTTACCACGAGGCCGGGCTAGACCCTTGAGCAAATAATGCCCGGTATAGTAACCATTGACGGGGCATCCGACCTTGTTTCGGAAGCCTACATCCAACACATTGCAGAGTCTCAGCTCGGGCGCGAGTAGTCTCGCATAATCTGGATCTCGCTCCATGACACCTTCTGGTTTTACTACCACCGGTTCGATATCTGGTTCGGAAGGAGCACAATCAAGGTCGTGCCCGTATTTATTGGTGATGTCAACCATACCGATACGGTGTTGCAGCAAGATCATGCCTGCGGAGCCGTCTTTGAGAATCTCCCGCACATGAAAGACGTGCCCTTCGTATGCCATGACCGACTTCCATTCTCCAGGTTTTAGAATGGCCTTGGGGTCGTGATGAGGTGGAGAAATCATATTATCAAATGCCGAGACTTCTACAAAGGAACCATCGCTTCGTTCCAGCATGTAGGCGACCACCACCGGTACGGTGGCAGTGTTCTCAATGATCCAGGATGTATCAAAGCCTTGTTGGGACTCACCCGAAGTCAAGGGCGTTACAATTTGTGGGCAAAAGGCGGTACGTTGACTGGGAACTACGCCGGTTCCTTCCGACTGTAGGCGTTGACGAGTCACGCTGCGGCCAAGTGACTTCTTGTACTGGTTCTGACCGACAAGATCGCAGGCCGTGTCTGCGTGCATGGGAGCTCTGTAGTGGTTGACGGTAGGACAGTCGGGATCGCCGCTCGCTGGCACCTCACCAAAGACAGGGGTGAGGAGGGAAAGCAGGACGATGAGGAAGGTGAGGCAGCGCGCAGAGAGCACCATTCTTGTTGTCTCTATTAATTGTTGTTGGTCGTATTGTGGGTTGCTGTTTCAGTGCTTCTTGTTGTTGAAATGAGGGTGAACAATCTCGTTCACAACATCACAAGCAACACAGGATTACAGCTGTGTTTTGTGCTACAGCGTGCACAACCCGCCCGAGACTACTACTAGTAGCTAGCTAGGTGAGGAATAGCGTTTGCTGTGTTCTAAGAGGTCCCTTTGGAACGGAAAGCGAAGTGCGCAACCGAACAGTGTTTGTTTGTTTTGGATCGTTCGCAAAAAGGGGGATCTTTCTCGAAGAATGACCTTCATAATTAACTCGGATCAGTTTCATCAAACTAGCTACTCGCACTTGCTTCTAGTGGTAGGTACTAGCTAGCTAGCTAGTACTAGTACTGCAGTAAGGTCTATCCTCTGCGATTGGTATTGTAGCCAGCGATGGAAGGAGGCGGCACGTCGTACTCAGCAAGCTGAAAGCCGAGCAAGTCAGGTTAATTTGGTGATGGGATGGTGCCCGTTGATTTTTTCTGTGAGCAGGTCACGGTCGCCTGTCGCCTGTAAGACCGCACACATTTTCATGAGGAACTATATTTGAAAAGGCCGCACACTAGTACAATGGGTCGCGAGCCCGGGCAGTCATCAATCATCAGTCATGCAGTGACACGATCCGCCCCAACATACAGTACAAAGAACCACGTCAGCACAACGAGGCTCATATATAATACTACTCGTAGTAGTACGACATCGATCATTGCATTCTCTCTCGCAAACCAAACGATTTGTTACGTTTTCTGCAAAGAACGGAAGTAAAAGAGACATACAATTTGCTTGTGTTTGGTAACAGCAGAAACAAGGGAGAAAGGCACACAGTCTTATTTCTGGATTTGAAGTCGAAACGCCAATAGCTCCGAACTGATTTTAATACTACAGCAATGGAGATTTCTAAACTTTCGTTACAGAGGAATGTGTCGTCCAGAAAAATGAAACGAGCCGTCCTTCACATTATTTTTATTTCGTCCTTGTGCTTCCAATCGGCCCTTGGCTTCTCCACAACAACACCAAAACTGTTACTAGAAAGCAAAAATCAAGCCCAGTGCTTTCCCAAGAAGATTGGCAACGTTGGTTTGTACGCGACAAAATTGGGTGCCGAATTGGAAATTTCCGAGAAGCAAAAAGCTCGAGCACAAACTGTTGAGCAACGTAATATAGGCGACAACGAAACTGCACAAGATGATGAGCTCATGAATACGGAATTACTGTCGTCCGCCGAAGTCACTTCGATGGATACTGTGGACCAAGAGGAACTGGAACGAACAAAGAACACCATGCTCTTTTTGTGTTGGGGCGTTGCCTTGCTTAGTGCACTGGACCGAGTTGCCATGAGTGTGGCTTTAGTGCCAATATCGGCAGAATTGGGTTATACAGATAGCATGAAAGGAGCAGTGAGTTCTCTTTTTAGTGTGGGCTACGGCTTGGCCATTGTCCCGGCGGGCATCATTGTAGCCACGGCATCTCCTCGGATTGTCATGGCGTGTGGGATCACCGTTTGGAGCTTTGCCACCATTGCTACTCCTCACGCAGCAGCCTATTCTAGCATGATCCCTCTCTTGCTGGCTCGGGCCAGTGTCGGAGCAGCAGAAAGTGTGGTGCTTCCAACTCTGCAAACGCTCTTGTCGAGCTGGACTACTGCTGAAAGTAAAGGAAAATCCTTGGCCACGGTATTTAGTGGCTTTCATGCTGGTACGGTCTTAGCGTATTTACTGAGTCCACTGGTAATTGAATATTTGGGTGGATGGAGAGAGCTTTTTCTTGTTTACGGAGGAGTCGGTCTGTTCTGGCTGATTCCTTGGCTGGCTTTTGCCAAGGATTCTCCATCGGATTTATTGTTAGCCAAAAAAGAGATCCAACCAACAACTGGCCGCTCAGAATTTAGTAGTGGCACTGTGATTGATACTACAGCTACCTCAACAAGCAACAATTTTGCAGATTCTGCTGCCTTAACTGTTGAAGAACCTGCTGCCGCATCAGAGTGGGCAAAGTCCCTAGAAACCCTCAAAGCAGCACCTTGGGGCGACTTTGTAAGAAGCAAGGGAGCGTGGGCGATGCTTTTGGCTCATGCTGCGAACAACTGGGGACTCTACAACAATCTTGCTTGGTCGCCAACCTTTTATTCAGAACAGTACGGATTGAATGTGCGTGACTCGGCACTCTTCTCGGTCCTGCCAAGTGTGGCGGGAGCAGTAGGGGGATTTTTTGCTGGTTCGGTGGCAGACAAGCTACTAAAAGATATTGAGTTCGAAGATCAGGAACAAAGAGACAGAGAGGTGACGAAAGTCCGCAAGACAATGCAAGGACTGGCTCTCTTTGGACCCGCGCTCGCCTTACTTACATTATCCTCCCATATCCCCGAACAACCGTGGGTGGCACAGTTGCTGCTCATGGGAACAACTGGCCTCATGGCGTTCAACTCGGCCGGTTATTTGTCGGCAAATCAAGAAAAGGCAGGAGAAAAATGGGCAGGTCTTCTGTATTCCATGACCAGTCTTCCAGCTGTCATGACAGGCACATTTGGAGTCTATCTGACAGGTCAAATCCTTGATTACACTAGTCAGGATTGGAGTTTGGTTTTTGCTTTGAATGCAGGCATTGACCTTCTAGGAGCAACAGCGTTTGTCGCTCTCTATGATTCCAAGCGAGAATTTGATTGATCAATTTGCTGTGCTTTTGGAAAAAGTCTAAAACTGTTGTCAGCCCTACAGTTTACAAGAGGGCGCTACTTTTGTAGCATCGCCGCTAGCTAGCGCACAACTTGTTGTACATATCCATAACTACTTCTCGAATCCAAACACACTGCGCCTATGTTGTATTAATATAGTTCTGCGACAACAAGGCTTTAGTGGCAACTAATTCGTCTCAGAGTAACAACCTAGCTACTAGTAGATCCGACTGTATGTTTAGCCGTCGTAAGCCCATTTTTGTGCTGCGGATTGCCTGTTTATCTCTGCCCGTTGTCTCTGTCCCTTTTCTCTCCTTCGTCGCTAAATGTACGCAAAAGGCGTTGCATACGACGATTTGGAGAGTTGGGTGATTTAGAACGGTGACGGTCGGATGAAGACTGCGTTTTCCTTGCGTGCCTCGGAACTGGTGAGCATCGGGTTACATCGACGCGTACAATTTCTTCTCCTCGCATGATACGACCGAAGGGTCCACCGCTGACGCGAAAGTCCTGCAGAAAGGTTGCATCTACAACAGCCCATGTGTCCTCTTTTTCTTCTCCTTGTGGATCCAAAGTACAGATTTTATAGACGGTGCCAGCTTCGATGGCAACCTTCACAACCGTCGAAGCCTGGTTGGCATAATCTGCCAGTCGTTCCTCAATGGCGCCCATGTCGAGACCGAGATTCGCCACATGTTCCTTAAGAGCCGCTTCTGCAGAACTGGCACCTTCCCCTTTTAACATGATTTCTTCGGGGGCCGAGCCTGTGGATTGTCGGTTGGGGTCTTTTGGTGTTTGCACAACTGACACACGCGGCATTCTACGCATCACATTCTTCATGGCTTTTAAAAGAGGGGCTGGTGCTGCTCCTGCCTTGGCTTTCGCGCTGCATTCCAAGGCATATGCCCATACTAAGAGGCGCTCTACCGACTCGAAAAGAATTTGGCGCTCTGACTTGTCCTTTGCAACGATTGTTAGCACAAAGGTCTTGGCTTGATTGGCTCCGTTGACAGCACCGGCTTTCTGTTCTTCTCTTGAAACTGAGATCGTGGCTTCGGCTATTGCGAGTTGGCCTTGCAGACCATGTGGTCGAGGGAGCGCTTGCTCGTAAAAGCTAAGAGTGCCTTCGGATAGAACAAAATAAGCCTTGACCCATGAATTCTTCGTTCGTCGTCTCGTTCTTAACCAGCCCACCTTGGAATGCATATCACGACCCCCAGCCCCGTCGCCGCTATCATCGTCCCTTGTGATGGTAATGGAGAGTGGCTCTGCTTCGGCGGAATTTGGAACCACCACAACTAGCTCGCCATTTTTACACAATGTATTGACGCAAAAGTAGGAATCTCCTCCACTCCTGGTCCGATTTCCTGACAATAATATATCCCGGGCGTAGGCTAGAGCTTGAGATTCACTCATGTCGTATTTGCTAGCAGTCGGAGGCGCCGCTTCCGATTGGTCATTGTCATCCTCATAGCTTCGTCTACCACAAACCATAAGCTTCCGCGCCAAGGCCCCAGTGATTCGTTCCGGTGCGTGGCCGCTGTTCCCATGGTATACGTCGCCATTCATTTGAACAGTGTCCCGTTGCAGATCTTTAAACAGTTGATCCACGCCAAATTTCACATCTTGTTCATGAAAGGCCCCTGTGCCATCACGACCGTTACCAGCTCCAGAGGATGGAGTACCCTCTTTTTTGGCTTCTTGGTCAGCCTGTTCAATAATCCATTTTACGGGAACATTCAGCTCGTGCCGAAATATAGACCGAAGGGCAACGATATATTCGTCTTTATTTTTGGCCCCTTTCAATTGTCCCTGTACTTTGAGATATTTTTTCAAATCACTGCCATCACTACCAGTAGCTTGTTGTTGATGATGTTGGCTATGGTGGTGACGCGAAGACGACGACAAGGAGGCATTTCCTCCCCTTGTTACAGATCCACCGACCATGGCATCATGGATGGCTTGAATCCATGCTTGTCGTTCGGATCTTGAATTCGCCATCCACAGCCGTTTGGGTCGGCCACCAATGGCCAATTCAAAAATAGCCCCGCGAGGTGTAATATTAAAAGCATTTTGATGCAATCGTACCGCTCTACAGTGGCACGAACTGGCTTCCAGGGGGATGTTTTTGCGCAATAGAGATTGGGATGTTAACTGTGATTGCGACTTTTCTCTTTGCAAATGTTGTTGAGGCGTATCGGCTCCCGCCGCAGTGTTATTGTTGCTGCCTGCAGCGCCAATATCTGACGACACGGCATCCTCGTAATAACTAAACATGCCTCGTCGAATTTCCACATATTTGACTTTCCAAATTCCCCGCATCAAATGCGAGGCCTTTTTGAGAGGACCCGACTTCAAAACGTTGGGATCATTCATACCGACTTCTGTAGCAAATTTGTCGCGTTGTGCAATCAGCTCCAGAACGGCCTTTAAAAAGATGCGATGTTCCATGGCAAAGTTCCAAGAACTTGCCTGTTCTGGTAACTGCAATCGCCGTTGTCGTTGTCGCTCTTGTTCTTCTTCCTCTTCATTTGGAAAGGTACTGGATTCTTGGATCATCAAGGAGGCAGAGGACCCGTCCATAATGAACGATTCATCGGGGTCAAAAAAGGTACCACCGGGAGGAGCAGACACGAGGGAGGAAGCAAAGGGCGACGAACCATCCTCTTGGCCTTCTCCTATTTCAAAAGTCGCATCCGCAGCATCGTTGTTCGAAGCAGCAGATTCAGCGGAATCCCCGGCATCGTCTGAACGTCGTCTCTGATGCTGTTGTTGATAGGGAAACCGAGAGATTGCGTCTACCGTGTTGCTTTTTTGTAAGGCGAGTTGTTGTTGCTGTTGTTGTGAGCTCCTCTGCTTGGCTCGTCGTTGATGCTCTGACAATCGAATGTCCATAGGGTCACTGTGGCGTCGACTGTTTGAGTTTTGGCTGCTTCTGCTGGACTTGCGCGCCGAGGATGGTGTTGTTGCAGGTGAAGATGCCGACGCAGCAGTAGCGCTTGAACGGGTACTAGTGCGATCGGAAGACGATGATGGCGTGCCCTCATTCTCCCTCTTGCTGCTGCTGCGACTCTTCATGGTAGGTACCCGAGCCGCCGTTGGGAGTTTTGATTCGTTTTATCGTATGCACATTACTAGCTCGAGTATCACTGGGATACTGATTATTATAGGGATTTTATGTGGCAACAATGAATCAAGATACAGTACAGTAGTGCAGAAATTCAAAAATAAAATGTATGACACGAGGACTGGATCAATTCGCAACCTGCAGACTGCGATTGATGGTGATTGCCTTTCAAAGCGGATGCTACCAGTAAGTAGTGTGTCTTCTAGCTAGTGTATTAGTAGCTTATATTGGTGATGCTCAGCACAGTGGTTCGTGGTGCTCTCTATTGCAGAGTACATATTAGTTAGTAGCTAGTGTGTAGCTATTACAGCAGGTCACCTTTACACACAGAAATAGAGAGAGAGCATGCATCTATCGTACCAATAGTACGACCGTATCTCTTTATCGGTTTGGGTCACGAGCGCGACCCAAACACGTCACCAGGATTTGAATTTTAAACTACCTAGCTACCCGATTAGCTATCAATCTAACCTTTGTCTATGTTCTACAATGGTATAAGAGCTAGTTGGTAGTCTGTAAATAGCCGGGGAGTGTTTACCTACTAGTTGTTGCATTGGTGTGAAGGTAGCACATCGTCTCATTTTCGCGTCATGATACCCAAAATCAATTTTCCAATGACAAAGTCAAAAAGCGACGATGGCGGCCGCAACACCGCAATCCAGCAGCATAGCCCGTCTCTTACAGGGGTTAAACAGTGGCCTGAGCAATTTCATACAAGGTGGAGGGCGACATGCTGAAGCAGCGGCACCAACAGATGATGAGAAAGCCGTTGCCGCGAATACAATTTTCGAACCAGTCAGTGCAGTCACCAATTTTGGCAACGGTGTGGGTGACACAAGAAATTTGGAAACTCCACAGCAAGATGATGTGGTGAGGCCAGCCGCATTAACAAGGGACACACAGGACACGATGGGAGGAAGCAAGAAGGCGGCTGTGCCAAGCAAGAAAGTCCCTGGTCCACGGAAGAGGAAGAACAATGACGGAACAAAAAAGAAAAAGAATGATTGCGAACCATCAATTGATCCACCAAGGGCCACAATGAGCAACCCCCTTGAGATGGAGGATGCATTCCAGGAAGGCTATGATTCGGACGGATGGATTGGTCCACCACGTGGTACGGATGAAAAAGAATTAGAAGACGTCGAAGAGGATCCAATCACGGAGAAGGAAACAACAACACAAGAACCGGAGACAGCACCGATTGAGCCTACGCACATCCCCATTCCTGATGATGCGTTTAAGAAGCTGACAGTTGTGCAGTTGAAACATGAATTGAGTATTCGGAAAGTGAAGGCAACTGGGTTAAACAAGAAACAGGCACTGCAGGAGAGGCTTCGTGAAGCGCTTGAACATAAACTTCCAGTTTTTTCCATGGAAGACCTATCCAAAGAAAAGAGCAAAGGCAAACCAAAAGTAGACGACATGTCTGCATTTGCACTCGGTGCATTTTGGAAGGAGTTAACGCCTGATATTGATGTCGACGAGCCGACAAATGAGGGCTTTGTTTCAGCAAGAGCACCCACTGTGCCAGAAGAAGACGCCAACATCCAACCAAGGCCTAAGCAATCATTTTCGCAGAAGTTTGATCGTGCTGTGTTTACAGGAAGCACAACAACAAAAACAAGCTACACAAAAGCGGATGGTACTCCGGGATTCCGCACAACAACAACAATCAGGAATAAGGGCCGTCCGAATGCCGAATTTCTTCATAGTCACCACTTAAACAAGGATTCCCTACCGGTTGAGTTTGTTGAGGCCTTTTTTCCAATGTACACCAACAAGGAGCTTGATGAGAATGGTGAACCGTATTTAAGCATGGAGTACCTGGCGAAGAACACAAACATGAGAGCAACGTTGGCATTTGCCGGCGAGGCAACTTACGATCATCAATGGAGTGGTCCATTTTCCGTGAAAGAGCTTCGTCAGCATCTTGGCTTGTGCGTCATTAATGGATTAAGTCCGTCACCGGGCCTCGAAAGAAAATTTGATCCCAAAGACAATGCCAACTACAACGCTTTCGTGAGTCGCAATCTTGGAGGAGCCAATGGCATCAGAAGGTTAAAGCAGTTCAAGGCATTCTTTTCTTGTCAGGACCCAATGAAAATAAGGCCGCGACGAGAAGACAGCCCACTGTTCAAGGTGCTGTCAATCGTTAAATGGATTCGTAAAGTAGGACCAATGTCCTGGGAATGTGGACTTGATTTAGGCCTTGACGAACAGACCATGGGATTTCAAGGAATGCACGTTGATAAATTGCGGATTTCGTACAAGAAGGAAGGTGATGGCTTTCAGTGTGACGCCCTTTGTGATGATGGCTTCACATACACGGTTTACTTTCGGAATGAAAAGCCGCCACAAAGATACATTCGTATGGGATTGAGTCCATTACACGCACGGAGCTTGTGGATGTTTGATCAACTGAAAGACAAGTTTCATCGTGTTTGGGTAGACAACTTGCATGTGTCAGCACGATTTGCCAAGAATGCCTACAACAGCAAGAATCAAGTGTTGGTGGCGGGTGTGACAAGGTCGAAGCAAAGAGGGGTTCCCTTGTGTGTTGTACAAGAGCCCGTCGAAAAGAAACACTTGCCGACTACTCGTGGCACTGTCAAAGCAGCCGTCTTGGAGAACGATCCAAAATGCCCACAGCTTGTGTCTCTTAGCATTTACGACAACAAGCCTGTGCACTTCATTTCGATGATAGCAGAAAGTATCTCGTGGAAAGAAAACACAAGAAAGGTTTGGAACAAACACGTTCGGAAAATGCAGGAAATGAAATACTTGAGAGTGAATGTCAATGATGACTGCAACCACAAGATGAACCCTGTCGATATTGCAGATCAACTACGAAATAACTACAGGATGGATCGTTGGCTAAGAAACCGAAAGTGGTGGTGGAGTGTTTATCTATGGGGACAAGGCGTGTTGATAACCAATGCTTACATTGTTCACTGTCATGTCATGAAGGAAGCAAACGTCCCCAAGAGTCAAACCCTGACACATTGTGATTTTCTTCATTCCCTGGCAACTGCTTGGATCGACAGTGACGAGGAAGACATACGTTCATTGCGGCGAATACGTCAAAGAAAAAGAAAACTTGAACATCAACACGCGTCTGCCAAGAAAAAAAGGATTGTATCCACCCCGCAACCAACACCGCAACCAATCCGAAAATCAAGTGCCAGTGCCAATGCTGCAGCATTGACTCCCGATGAGGTTGTCTCAATTCCCTCCAAAGCACCGAGAGTGAATGATCTCACACTGCACCCAACTAAGGGTGCGCTTCGTCAAAGATTGGACCATTTGGGATGCTTTCATTGCCCTGTCTTGTCAAAGTGTCGATCGCCATCTTGTGCTCTCCACCGATGCGTCCTTGGAAGAGAGGGGGGGCAAACACGTGAAAAGATTGTTTCCTGCAGCATCTGCCAGGTTAACCTTTGCATCCCTTGCTTCCGCACGTTCCACACGATGGAAGACACACCAAGCAAGAAAGATTTTCTGAAATTGTCGATGGAATGAACGCCATCGTCAACCTCCATCTATCACTAGCTAGTGTTGTTCGTGTTATTCGCATCAAAATCCCCGATCCGCATCCAGTCATGAATTCGTTATCCAGTCACAAGTCAACATCCTTAGCAGTAGATAAAGTAAAATCGTATTTGTTTTTCATCGAAATGCTATGTGTTAACAGCTAGGAAGTGTTGTTTTTGTGCTTTGTGGGTTTGGGTCACTTTCGTGACCCAAATTTGGGTCGATAAAGAGATACTGTATTGATGGTGCTGCTGCATGTGAGAGAGGG
>ENA-ORBV01006378-ORBV01006378.1-microbial-mat-metagenome-genome-assembly--contig:-NODE-6378-length-20867-cov-5.785955_pt1 | contig 20867 bp, 17 predicted proteins | sample MGYA00237777_ERZ505514 | MGnify/ENA primary metagenome ERZ505514 (study PRJEB26160, sample SAMN06269048) | microbial mat metagenome | isolation source: Oligotrophic lake microbial mat | place... | reverse complement strand
GACGCGCGGGACTTAGGATCCCGTGGCCGCAAGGCTGTGCAGGTTCGATTCCTGTCGCCCGCATTGACCTTGAGCGATCGAGCCGCCGGTTTCATCAGCCGAGCAGCAACCGAGCGAGGCGGTGGGTCTCGGCGGCCAGCTGCTGAACGCGGTCGGCGATTTCCGGATCACTGATCCGATCGCCGTCGAACGCCGCGCCCAGCGCGAAGACGAATCGCGGGATGATGAGGCAGCGGAAATCGAGCATCAGCGAGTTGGCCAGTTGCATCGGGGCCATGTACGACCCGGTGCCGCCAGCGGTGGAGAGCAGTCCGACGAGCTTGCCCGTCCACGCCTTACCGGTCAGTTCGATGAGGTTCTTGGCAGACGCCGAGGCGTCATAGTTGTACACGGGCGAGGCCAGGATCACCGCCGCGGCAGTCTGGACCTGGTTGGCGAGTGGGCCAACCTCGGGGTGGGCATACGCGGCCTTTCCGTCGCACAAGGGCAGATTGAGCAACGCGAGATCAACGAAGGCCGCCGAAGGGTCGAGCGGCAGCAGCGCCGAATGCGCATGTCGCGCCAGAATCCGCGAGCGGCTTTTGGGATTGAGACTTGTGGAAATAACCAGGATGCACATGCTCGGAAACCTCTGGCAGTGCGAAGTGAACGCGGAGACGAAGAAGCGAGTGTAGACCGAGGCCTAGTGTCCCCTGGAATGAACAACCCCCTCCGCATCGGCGACTCGGCACCGGATATCGCTGGGCTCGATCAGCACGGACAGCCGTTCTCGCTGAGCGGCCATCGGGGCAAACCGGTCGTCGTCTTCTTCTATCCCAAAGACCACACCCCAGCCTGCACGGCCCAATCGTGCGGCTTCCGGGATGCGTATGAGGAGTTTGTCGCCGCGGGAGCCACCGTGGTCGGCGTGAGCACCGGGTCGGTGGTTGGCCACGCCGGCTTTGCCGTCCGGCACGGGCTCCCGTTCACGCTGATCGCCGACGATGGCTCCATACGCGCGGCTTGGCGCGTGCCCAAGACGCTCGGGCTGTTCCCCGGTCGCGTGACGTATGTGATCGACCCCCAGGGCCGGGTGTGCCATGTGTTCAACTCGCAGCTGCGAGTCGGAACTCATGTGCAATCGGCCCTAGGGGTCGTCAAGCAACTCGCACTACCGCCGACTTCAGCGACGCCGGCGTGAGGCCAGCAAGCCCAGGCCCAAGAGCGCGACGGCCGCACCCGGCGCGGGCACGATGACATTCTCGACATACTCGACCGCGGCGTCGTGGACGAGTTCGTCCTGCCCGAAGTTGAGCACAAGATAGAAGGGCTCGGACGTCGCGATCGCGGCATCGCTGCTGCTCAGCGAGAGTGCGAGCAGATAGACGCCGCTTGATGGGTTGTTGCCGCCCACGCCGTCCTGGAGCGTGAAGTTGTAGTGCTCGTCGAAGCCGCCGGTTGGTCCGACGTTGAACGCGAAGCCGCTCACGAGCGAGTCGGTGGTGGGCGTGAGGCGGGCGTCGGGGCCGAACTCGATCAAGAGTCGCTCGGCGGAGACGGTCCCGAAGTCCGAGCCGTTCCAGCTTCGGAGCTGGCCATGAATCGTGAACGCCAGCGAGCTGTTGGCGGTGAATGTGCCCGACGTGGTGAACAGGCCAGGATCTTCGCTGTAGATGAGACCGCCGACGTCGGCGAGTTCACCGGCGAAGGCCCGTTGGCCCGGCGTAACAACCTCGACCCCTGGCGCAATCTCCTCAACGATTCCGGTGACGATTCGACCGCCGGAGATGGCCAAGCCTACATCACCCTCGTGGGCCTGGGCGGCACCGGCGACCAAGGACAAAGCAACGACAGTTAGGGAACAACGCATGAGACTCTCCTCTTCAATCTGGACACGGCGCCCCGCCGGGAATGGACATGCAACAGCCCAACCTACGACGAGTAGGCATTGGCTAGGCGACGGTACGGAATCGCGGCATTTCGGCGATCAGCCGGGGATGCAGCTGCTTGGGCTCTCGGTCTCGGCGAAGTAGTCGGTGATGAACCCGGCGAGATCTTCCTGGTTGAAGGTGCAGTCGCGGTTGTAATCGGCGGCGTAGCCGAGGGTGGAATATGGCGCCGGCTCGCCCGGGCAGGGCGATGTGCTTGTCCCGCTCGGACCGGCTGGCACAGATTCATCGAGGAATGCCGTCAAGAAACCGCCGAGGTCTTCCTGGTTGATGAACCCGTCGGCGTTGAAATCGACAAAGCAGGTGGTGCGGAGGCCGTTCTCGACAAATCTCAGCGCGTCGGTGAACGCCTGCGATTCGGCGTTGCGGTTGAACACGATAAAGTATGGGGCGGAGTTAGAGACGTTCTGCACTGTTGTCCACAGGCTTAGTTGAAGCAGATACACCGCGGGCTCGGCGGGGATGACGGTGCACGGGACCGGGTCCGAAGGGTTCGCGCACAGCGTGAACCCGAGGTGGCGATGGAACTGGCCCGAGGAGAGCGGTGCCAAGCCGAAGCCCGCGGCCGAGGTCGCAAACAACGGCGTCACGGCGGACAGGCCGCCGAAGCGGATACGGATGGGCGTGGTCGAGTACTGCAGGAAGTCGGTCCCGTTCCACACGCGGAGACCGTCAACGAAGTCGAAGCCCACTCGTTGGGAGCTCGGGAGGAGTCCGGTGTCCGAATCTATCCCAGGATCGTTGGTGAAGCCATTGGCGGCAAAGGTGCCCGGGAACACGCGCCGAGGGAAGGCAGGGAGCCCCGTGACGGCGTTGACGCCCCCGGTCTCGATGGTGCCGGCGTTGAAGCGGATGATGATGTCCGTCTCGTGTAGTTGGGCCAACGCGGACGAAGCAGCCACCCCTGTGGCGAAGATGGCGACCTTGGTGGTGAGTGCGTTCATGGCATCCTCCGCGGGGCGGTCCGTTACTGGGCGATCTCGGGATAGAACTGGTTCTTCACGCTGCTCGTGTACACCGAACTGAAGGGGAGCACCGCGGCATGCCCGTCGAGGAAGCCGTACGTCGCCAAGCCCGCCGCCGACTTGGGCTTGCCGCCCCAGGCGTTGAGGTCGATCTCGCCGGCGGCGGTGGATGGGGCGGAGCCGGGGGGGCCGTCGTCCCAGTTCTCGGCGTGCGTGTGATCGGAGAGCGCAAACTGGCTCCCGTCCAGGCCTTTGGTCATCATCAGAAAGTGGACCGTTGACGACGGTCGCGGGATGAAGTTGAGCCGGTCATAGCTGGGGCGAGCGAGCATGTCCTCGGGCGGCTGCTTGCTGCGGGTGGTGTAGTTATTGAGGCCGTAGGACGTCCAGCGGCCCAGCCGTGCGGGCGGCGGGTCGTTGGTGGGGTCGTTGTCGGTGACGAGCGCGAAGTAATCTTTGAAGGGGAGGCCCGCTGATGAGCCGCCCTCGGCCGTGGGCCAGAACGGGCTGTTGTCACCCGGCGATCGCAGGTTAACGGGCCCGTCGACGAACTTGGAGAGGAGCACGGGCCAGGCCTGCTTGGGCTGGCCGACGCCGCCGTGGCCCAGTCCCGCATCGACGAGGTGTTGCTTGAACGCGTCGGCGTAGAGCTGCTGGGCAATCTCGAGCGAGCGGACGTTGCTCAGACACGCCGTGGATCGGGCCGCGCGACGAGCCGAGGAGAGCGCCGGGAAGAGCAGGCTGACCAGTGTCGCGGTGATGGCGATGACCACCAGCAACTCGATGAGCGTGAACGCACGCCTGATGGGTGCGACACGGGTGCGGCTGATAGGTGACTGTAAATGCAACACAGTGGCATAAATTAGGCCGACAGGTTCGGCCAGTCAAGCGATTGGCGGATTGTCGGTAAATTACCAGCGATTTCCGCGGTTTATTGCGGCGAATCGCCCGGCTTCACGTCCGGGTGGTTCGGATCGGGCCGCCGCGGGGCGTACCAGAGGTCGAGGTGTTTCCGGTCGGTCACCAAGCGGTGTCGCATGAACAACGCCTTCAGGAGGAGCCACGTGACCTCCAATCCCGAGTGGGTGCGGAGCTTGCGGCCCGAGGTGATGACGGGGGTCTGGACGATGACGAACTCGCCGTGGGTTTTGAGCGCGGCGGCCAGAATGAGCTCTTCGGAGGCAAAGACCGATTCGTCCCAGCCGCCGACGAGATCAAGCGCATGGCGGGTGCAGAACAGGAACGCGCCGCCGGTGAGCCGCTGAATGCGGAACGCGAAGTTGAAGATCGGCAGGACGACTCGTCCCCAGAGCGGGATCACGCCGTCGAAGCGCATGGTGCAGCCGCCGCCCACCGCTCCGTTACGGAGCGCGTCGACGGCCTCGCGAACCGCGCCCGGAGTGACGCGCGTGTCGGCATCCACAAAGATCAGCCATCGCCCCACCGAGGCCTTGGCCCCCAAGTTGCGAGTCGCCGCGATTTGACGCCGCTCGTGACCCACCACCCGCGCCCCGCCCGCCGTGGCGATCGCCCGCGTCTGGTCCGTCGAGGCGTCGTCCGCGACCACAATCTCGTACGCCAGCCCCAGCGACCCCGCGGCCTCGTGGATCGCCCGGAGCGTCGCCGCGAGCTCGCGTTCTTCGTTGTGGGCCGGAATGACAAACGACAGGTCAGGCATGTAGCGCTAGCTCATCAGGCGGGTGATGATCTGGAGCCCGCGGTCGAGCGTGTCATCGGGTGTCGCGAAGGAAATGCGAAAGTGCGTGTCGTGTTCGGGGCCGCTGAAGACGGTTCCGGGCACGACCAGCACCTTCTCGTCGATCAGCTTCAGTGCGAACTGGGACGCCGACATGTTCAGACGCGGCGGGACCTTGGGGAAGGCGTAGTACGCGCCGCCTGGCCGCTCGATATCCGTGACGCGACTGAGCCGATCGAAGACCCGATCGCGGCGTTGCTCGTAATGGGCGATGACGGCGCTCATGTCTGTCCGCAACGCCTCGATCGCGCCCCATTGCAGCGGCGTCGGGGCGCACACAAAGGTGTGCTGCTGCAGCTTGAGCATCTGCTCGATAAGGAACGTCGGCCCCGCCGCAAAGCCCAGCCGCCACCCCGTTATGCCATAGGTTTTCCCGAAACCGCGGATCAGCAGCACGTTCTCCTCGGCCCCGGCAATCCGAGCCGGGCTGGGGCAGGCCAGACGCGAGCCGTCTGCCGTGCGCTCGATGCGGCTCTCGGAGTAGGTGAAATCGTCATAGATCTCGTCGCAAGCCAAGAGCAGGTCCTTCGACCGGCAGAGTGCCAGAAGATCCGCGCATTCCTTGCTGCTGGCGACCGTCCCACTGGGGTTGCCCGGCGAGTTGCACAAGACCATCTTCGTACGCGGCGTGATCAACGGCGCCACGCGCTCGGCCGTCATGCGGAAGTCCGGGTACGTGTGGCACCGCACCGCCCGCGCCCCGCAGATCGCAGCAATGGGGGGGTAGATCACGAAATACGGGTCGGGGATGATGATCTCGTCCCCCAAGTCCAGCATGGCCAGGCACGCAAGCAAGATGGCCCCGCTGGTGCCGCCGGTAATCAGAAGGTTCGCGTTGTTCGGGGGCTGACCCGGGCCGGCGATCTGCCAGCCGACATCGCATAGGAGGTGGTCCGCCACCGCGAGACGGAGTTGATCCAGGCCTTGGTTGGCTGAGTATCCGTTACGGTCGTTGAGGATTGCGTCGACCGCGGCTTGCTTGATCCCCCCCGGCACGGGGAAATCGGGTTGCCCGATGGAGAGGTTGATCGCGCCGGGGATCGTCCTGGCCAGTTCGGTGATGCCCCGGATGCCGGAGGGACCGATTTCATCGAGCACACGGCGATTGAGTCGGGCGCGGAGGTCCATGGAGGGGAAGAGCTTATGGAGAGTCCCCGCCCGGCGTCGCCTGGCCACTCGAACACACCACGGCTCGGGGATCGCGCCCAACGCATCCAGAGGAGTTCGACTTCTCGTCTGAAGGTCAACCATTGGCATCCATATGCCGATGGCCCCAGCGGGTGCCGATGCACAGGCCGTTTTAGATGGCGGCCAGCGGGAATGACACGAATACGAGGCCGATAACCATGAGCAAGCACAAGACGCACAAATCGACCGCGATCACGTCCGCCGCCCCGAGCAAGGGTGCCGAGCCGTCCGCACGCGATTCATACAGCACCGGGAGCGTCCCTGCCGGCGGGCTGAATATCCGCGCCAAGCTCGGCCTCTCGTTCGCGGTCATGCTGGCGATCCTGATCGCCACCGGCCTGCTGAGTGTCTCACGTTTGAACTCCCTCTCAGGCATCAGCGATGAACTGGGTGCCAAGACGCTCCCCGCGGTTCGCGGCTTGGCGAACGCCGCAAACACGCTGGGCACGATTCGAGCGACTCAATACCGCGAACTCGCCGACCGCGAAGGCCAAGCCGCCACGGTCGCTCGTCGGGCCAAGCTTACCGAGACCCTCAGCCAGTTCTTGACGGATGCCGACTCGCATCTGGAAACGCCCGCGAGCGAGAAGGTCCTCAAAGAGTTCAAGGAAAGCTGGCGATCATACATGACGCTCGCCGACGCGGCTTTGGCCAAGGCGGATGCGGGCGAGGGTGCCGAGGCGGTCTCGCTCTTGTCGAACGCGGTCTCCACTTTCGACGAAGCCCGCTCAAAGCTCGACTCGCTGATGGAAGACGAGTTTGCACTCTCCAAGGCCATGGTCGCAGGTGCGCGCGCGGAATCGAACACCGCCACGACGCTGACCTGGGCGGCGTTAGGCATCGGGGCGCTCGTGTCGATCGGGGTTTCCTGGATGGTGAGCCGCTCGATCGCCGGCCGCCTCGCACTGGTCACTGAACGGGCCCAAGCGATCGCTAATGCCGACCTCTCGGCCCAGCAACTGCCCATCACCAGCGGGGACGAGATCGGCCAGCTCGCCGGTGCCGTCAACGACATGAGCCGCTCGCTCCACAGCATGGTCAAGAGCGTCAGCGAGACGTCTCAAGGCGTTGCGGCTGCGGCGACCCAGATCGCCGCCTCCGCCGAGCAGATGGCCGGCACGCTCAAGCACCAGGAAGACTCGGCGTCGCAGGTCGCCGCCGCGGTGGCCGAGATGTCTGCCAGCATCGCGGAAGTCGCCGACAAGTCCGGCGGGGCCGCACAGAGCGCCCAATCCGCCGGGAGCCAGGCCAACCAGGGCGGCGACGTAGTGACCAAGACCGTCAATGAAATGGTCGAGATCAAGCAGGAAGTCAACGCCGCCGCCGCTCAAGTCGGCGAGCTGGCCGCCAAGGCCGACAGCATCGGGCAGGTGCTTAGCGTCATCAGCGACATCGCCGATCAGACCAACCTCCTTGCCCTCAACGCCGCGATCGAAGCGGCCCGCGCCGGGGAGCACGGCCGCGGCTTTGCAGTCGTCGCCGATGAAGTCCGCAAGCTCGCCGAACGCACCCAGCAGGCCACCCAAGAGGTCGCTCGCAGCGTCAACGCGATCCAGGAAGGCACAAAGGGCGCCGTAGAGAAGATCCAGGGCTGCACCGAACGCGTCGGCCGAGGGTCGGAACTGGCTAAGAACGCCGGCGAGGCCCTCAAGCAGATCGTCAGCGGCTCTAACGACGTTCGCGTCGCCATCGAGTCCATCTCCGCCGCGGCACAGCAGCAGTCCACCGCCAGCGAAGAAGTCTCACGCTCCATGGAGCAGATCCGCTCGGGCACCCGCGAAAGCAGCGAGGCGGCCCAGCAGGCGTCGCAAGCCGCGTCGGCCCTCTCGCAGCAGTCCGAGCGGCTCCGCGAGATCGTTAACCGTTTCCGCATGTGAGTCGGCCTGCCCGCCTAGCGAAGCTCGGCCAGGAACTCGCCAAGACGCTTGCAGCCCTCGCGGATCTGTTCGTCGCTGCACGCGAAAGACATGCGGATCGAGTGCAGCCCGGCCCCGCCGAAGTCCTCGCCGGGCACCACGGCCATCTGCCGCTCGTCCAGCAACGCCGCCGCGAAATCGACCGGTGTCGCAAGTTTCTTCCCGCTCGGCGTCGTCTTGCCCAAGTGTGCGGCAAGGTCAGGGAATACATAAAACGCTCCCAGCGGCTTGGCCACCGGGAGGTTGGGGAGCGCCGACAGCAACGCGAAGATCAAGTCCGCCCGCTTCGCAAACGCCTGCCGTGATCGCTCCAGATCCGGGCCGCCCTCAGTCAACGCCGCCCGCATACCTGCAAGGCAGAACGCCGGAACGCACGTCGTCGTCTGCCCTTGCAGCTTGCCGATGGCGTCGCAGACCTGCTTGCCGAACGCCCCCGAACCCGAGAGCCAACCCAGCCGCCAACCCGTCATGGCAAAGCTCTTGCCCGGGCCGTTGATGGTCAGCGTCCGCTCGGCGACGCCTGCGATCGACCCGATTGACATGAACGGCACCGCGCCGAACACGATGTTCTGATACAGCTCGTCGGCCACAATCGTGATGTTCGGGGCCACCGTCCGCCCGGCTTCCTCGACTACCGCCGCCAACGCCCGCAGTTCGTCGGGCGTGTACATCGTGCTGCAAGGGTTGCTCGGGCTGTTCACCAGCACAACCCGCGTGCAGGGCGTGATGGCCGCGCGAAGCTGCGCCGGCGTCATCTTGAACGCCCCAGCCGCCGTCGTCGGAACTTCGACCACCTTGGCCCCCGCCAACGCCGCCATCGGGGCAAACGAAACCCACGCCGGCACCGGCAGGATCAACTCGCCGGGGGCCTCCCCGCTTGCTGGAGAATCAAACAGGCACTGGAAGGCTAGATACAGCGCCATCTTCACGCCCGTGGTGATGACGACGTGGTCCGGGGTGACGCCAGGAATCTGGTTCTTCTTCGTTAGGATCTCGGCGACGAGATTCCTCGAAGCCGGGTCCCCGGCCGCAGGGATGTACTTTGTTTGGTTGTCCCGAATCGCCGAGATCGCCGCCGCCTTGGCGACCTCAGGGGAGTCAAAGTCAGGCTCCCCGGCTGAGAAGTTCAGCACCGGCACACCCTGGGCCAGCAGCGCCTTCGCCTTGTTCATGACGGCTACGGTGGACGACGGCTTCAGGCCCCGGACCCGGCGTGAGAGTTGCATGGCCATGAACGTAGCGCGGCCCAAAGCTTGCATCCTCGGTTGAACCCTAACACGCCTGATCGGTGCCTCAAGCGGGGGTGCCCGGGCTCTTGGCGGGTAGGTCGGTAGGCGGCTCCCCAAGCGACGGCGGCCGATGGAGCAACCCCATTACGCCGCAAGCAGTACGCCGTCTTGGGGGCATTGATCGGGTGGCTGTTCCCGTCTAGAATCCGCCTTGACCGTGTCCTGAGTCTGATCGTGTGTCCGCTTTCATCTGGAAGAATCCGAACATGCCCGTCTCTGCCGAACACCGCGCCAAGCTCGTCAAGGACTTCGCCACTCATCCGGGGGACTCTGGTTCGCCCGAAGTGCAGGTGGCTTTGCTGACCGAGCGGATCAACGACCTCAGCCAGCACCTCAAAGAGCACAAGAAGGACTTCCACTCCCGCCGAGGGCTGGTCCTCATGGCGGCCAATCGCAACCGCCTGCTGAAATACCTCTCCAAGACCGACAACCCCCGCTATCTCAAGCTGATCCAGCGGCTCGGCCTCCGCAAGTAACGAACCTCAACAGGCCCGCGGCATAAAGTCCGCGGGCCTGCTTTGTTTGTCTCAGGGCCGCCGGAACGTCCGGCGGCAGTGGGCAGGCGGCGAAACCGCAAAGCCCCAGATCGTTGAATGGCCTGCCAGCCAATTAGAAGCGTGTCGGCACGCATTTCATTTGGCGCTTCGACCATTTGATCATTTGGCCCTTTGACCTCACCGCCTCCTGCCTTCTGCCCCCACCTTCGGTAAGCCGTCGGCCCCGTGGATATCTCCCGAGTCGGGTCGCTTCGTTCGACAGACGCCGGGCTGATCCGCGCTCCATGCAGTTGGCTAACGCTGAAGGATTCTCGAAAAATGTCCAGCAAGCACATCGTGGTTTCTCGCGAAATCGGTGGCCGCACCCTCACCATCGAGACCGGCAAGGTCGCCAAGCTCTGTAACGCGGCCGTCATGGCCACCTACGGCGGGACCACCGTCCTCGCCACCGTCACCCGCGGGGCACCCCGCGAAGGCACCGACTTCCTTGGCCTCACCATCGACTACCGCGAAAAGACCGCGGCCGCGGGCAAGTTCCCCGGCGGCTTCCGCAAGCGCGAAGGCGCCCCCAACGAAAAAGAAATCCTCACCATGCGGCTGATCGATCGTCCGATCCGCCCGCTCTTCCCCGACGGCTTCTTCGACGAGATCCTCGTTCAGGTCTTCGTCATGAGCCACGACGGCGAGAACGACTCCGACATCCTGGCCGGCACCGCCGCCTCCGCCGCCCTCGCCCTTTCCAACGTTCCCTTCGAGGGCCCCATCGCCACCGTCCGCGTCGGTCGCATCCACACCGACAGCGGCCCGCAGTACGCCATCAACCCAACCGTCTCACAGATGGAGTACAGCGATCTCGACCTGATCCTGTCGGGCCACGCCGACGGCATGAACATGATCGAAGTTGGCGCGGCCGAGGTCCCCGAGGACGCCGTCCTGGGCGCCCTCAAGTTCGGCTTCGAGCAGATCGGCCTCGAACTCGCCCTCATCAGCGACCTCGTCAAACAGGCCGGCCAGCCCAAGGTCATGGGCCAGATCTTCCTGCCCACCCAGGAGATCACCGATCAGGTCGCCAAGCTCATTGAGAAGGAAATGACCGCCGCCCGTCGCATCAAGGGCAAGAAGGAGCGCAACGACACCGTCGACAAGCTCCGCGCCACGATGCTCGACACTCACTTCCTAGTCAAGACCGACGGCAACGTCGCCCAGCACCAAGACTCCGTCAAGCGCCGCGCTCACGCCAAGGACGCCTTCAAGCGGCTCGAGGAAAAGGTCACCCGCCGACTGATCGTCGTGGACAAAGTCCGCGCCGATGGACGCGGCTACACCGAGCTTCGCCCCATCACCGGCGAGGTTGGCATCTTCGCCCGCACCCACGGCTCCGCCCTCTTCCAGCGCGGCGAGACCCAGTCCCTCGTCTCCTGCACCCTCGGCACCGGCCGCGACGAGCAGATCGTCGACGGGCTCCTCCCCGAGTACTCCAAGAAGTTCATGCTCCACTACAACTTCCCCCCCTTCTCCACGGGCGAAGTGAAGCGCGTCACCGGCCCCGGCCGCCGCGAGATCGGTCACGGCGCCCTCGCCGAACGCTCGCTCCTGGGCATCCTCCCCTCGCCGGAGGAGTTCCCCTACACCGTCCGCATCGTCTCCGACATCACCGAGTCCAACGGCTCGTCCTCCATGGCCTCCGTCTGCGGCGGCTGCCTCGCCCTTATGGACGCGGGCGTACCCATCAAGGCCACCTGCGCCGGCATCTCCGTCGGCCGCTTCACTGACGACGACGGCAACAACGAGGTCTTCGTCACTGACATCATCGGCGAAGAAGACTTCTTCGGCGATATGGACTTCAAAGTCTCCGGCACCCGCGAAGGCATCACCGGCATCCAGCTCGACCTCAAGGCCCGTGGCCTCGTTCTCACCCAGATCGAGAAGACCCTCGAACAGGCCAAGAAGGGCCGTCTCGAGATCATCGAGATCATGGAACGCACCATCGCCAAGCCCCGCCCCGAGATCAGCCCCCTCGCGCCGCGCCTGGTGACCATCATGATCAACCCCGAGAAGATCGGTAAGCTCATCGGCCCCGGTGGCAAGACCATCCGTGGCCTCCAAGAGAAGTACGGCGTCACCATCGAGGTCGAGGACGACGGCTCCGTCATGATCGCCGCCCCCTCAGGCGAGACCATCGCCCAGGCCCGCGGCGAAATCGAAGCCCTCACCGAGGAAATTAAGGTCGGCACCATCTACACCGGCAAGGTCGTCTCGATCAAGGACTTCGGCGCTTTCATCGAGCTCGCCCCCGGCACCGACGGCATGTGCCACATTTCTGAGCTGGCTCAGGGCTTCGTTAAGAGCGTCACCGACGTGGTCAAGATCGGCGACACCCTCAAGGTCAAGGTCATCTTGGTCGACGATCAGGGTCGCATCAAGCTCAGTGCCAAGCAGGTCGCTGTCGAGGCCGGTGCGTAAGCGCTCGCCGCGGAGGCACCCATTGTAGGGGATAGTTCGTTTCCCGAATTACCCCGCCGGGGTGGAGTTTTGTTCTCTATTCGTCTAGGCTGGGGAGTTGCCCCATTCCGGTCGATGCATCGATCGGTGATCTGTTCTCGGCACAACCAAGCGGGGCTGAGTTTGGCCATTCCTCCAGGAAGGAGGGTCGTCGCATGAGTTCTTCGATCGAGCGGATCGTGGGTGGCGAAGGGCAAGTCAAGTGGTTCGACCCCAAGAAGGGGTTCGGGTTTATCATCGGACCCGAGGGGCAGGACATCTTCGCCCATTACTCCAAGATCGAGGGCGACGGTTTTCGGGTACTCAAGGACGGGACTAACGTCATTTATGACGCCGAGAAGGGCGACAAGGGGTGGCACGCCAGCCGCATCATCCGAGCGGAGGAGCAGGCCGCGGCCGAGCCGCCGCGACGAAGTTACGCCAGGACGCCCCGCCGCTAATTCCCTGTACTCGGCAACATTCCCGGCCAGGCCAGTCGGTAAGGACGCATGGTGATACCGGGATTCGTCATTGGTCTAGCCGCTGGCGTCTTGTTGTGTGCGTTGGTCGCGCGGGTTCTGCTGGCGCGGCAACTGCGGGTCGTCATGGCGGCTGAACGCCGAGCACGCGGGGCCGAACGCATGGCCGAGATCGGCTCGATGACCGGTGGGCTTGCCCACGAGATCAAGAACCCGCTCTCGACCATCGGCCTCAACGCCCAGTTGCTGGCCGAGGGGATCGAGGATCTGCCGGTCGATGCCGACCAGAAAAATCGACTCGTCAGCCGAGTCAAAGCCTTGCGGCGGGAGACCGAACGGCTCCGCGGCATCCTCACTGATTTTCTGGAGTTCGCCGGGCAAGTGCGGCTGGAACCTCGTCCCACCGACCTCAACGAAGTGGTCGGAGAACTGGTCGATTTTTACAGCCCAGAAGCCTCCCGGCACAGCCTCCGGTTGCGGTCGGATCTCTCGCCCGAGCCGGTGGTCGTATCGGCCGATCCTCGCCTGATCAAGCAAGCCCTGCTTAATCTGATGATCAACGCGACGCAAGCCATGGCGGGCGCGGCGGCAAGCCGCGAAGCTGGCGGCACCCAGCCAGCACCCGGACCGATCGGCGATCTGATACTGCAAACCCGGATGCTTCAGGACGACGAGAAGCGCCCGGTGGCCGTGATCCACGTGATCGACACCGGCCCGGGGATCCCCTCGGACGTGTTGCCGCAGATCTTCAAGCCCTACTTCACGACCAAGTCAGGCGGCACAGGCCTCGGGTTGCCGACCTCGCGGCGTCTGATCGAAGAACACGGCGGGCGGATCGAGATCCGTTCCGAACCTGGCAAGGGGACAGACATCGCGGTGACCCTGCCGCGGGTGCCGCCGCCGCGTAACATGCCACAATGATCATCCCCACGTTCAGCACGGTGGCATGCCCGGAATGGCCGATTGAAACGGTGCTCGAACGAGCCGTCCGTTTCGGGTTCGTGGCCGTGGAGTTGCGGACCTTCGGCGACGATTCGCGGGGGTTCGCCAGCGATCCGGCGCTCACGGCCCCCGAGAAGATCCGCGCCCTTTCCGACAAGTTTGGGATCAGCGTGGCACAGCTAGGCACCTCGTGTGCCTTCGGCGACCCCATCAACCCGCCGCTCATCGGCCTGGTCATCGGGGATCAAGAGCGCGGCGTCCGCGCGGCGCGGCGGGCGATCGACCTGGCGGCCATGACGGAGTGCCCCTTGGTCCGGGTCTTCGGCTACGACATCCCGGCCAGCGAGACACGCCGATCCGGCGTCGCCCGCGTCGCCGAGCGGCTTAAGAAGGTCGCCGACCACGCGCATCGAACGGGCGTGCGTGTCGTTCTTGAGAACGGCGGGTCGTTCCAAAGGGCTTCCGAGATCGCCGAGGTGCTCGACGCGGTGGATAGCAATCTCGTTGGCGCATGCCTCAACTTCGCCGTGGCTCATGCGGCGGGCGACACGCCCGAGTCCGCCATCAATGTCCTCGACATGCGCCTGTTCTCCGCCAAGTTCAAGGATCTTCGGGGCGGCAGGCCCTGCCCGCTCGGTCAGGGCGAGTTGCCGGTGCGAGCGGCGGTCGCGGCGCTCGCCGCCAGCGGATTCTCCGGTCCGCTGATCTACGAATGGGATCGGGCTTGGACTTCCGGACTCGACGGCCCGGATGTTGCCCTGCCACACGCGGCGCAGACGCTCTTCGGGCTGCTGTCAGAGTTCGTACCCACCCGCCGCCCGGCCGGGCAGCGCGCCGGAGCCTGAGTGAGCGTCAACGACCAGCCCCCGAAAGATCTTGCGGCGCTGGGCCGCTGGGTGGTGGAGTTCTGCCGTGCGAAGGGCTTCGCGCTCGCGGGCGTGTGCCGTGCGGAGCCGACGCGTTTCGCTGCGGAGTTGGATGCTTGGCTGGCCGCCGGTCGGCACGGCTCGATGGACTACCTGGCGACGCAGGCCGAGATCCGCAAGAATCCAGCGCTCGAGTTGCCGGACGTGCGCTCGGTGATCATGGTGGCTGATCAGTACGCCGACGGTTCCGCGGAAGACCCAGTCCCACCGGGCGCGGGCCGTGTGGCCCGCTATGCGCGGGGACGCGACTACCACTGGTTCGTCAAACGCCGCCTTCACCATCTGGCCGACGCGCTCCGCCCGCACTGGCCCGGCGAGTCGTTCCGCACATTTGTCGACACGGCCCCGGTGCTCGAACGCGAGCATGCGGCACGGGCCGGGCTGGGTTGGGTGGGCAAGCACACGCTGATCATCCATCCGGAGCGAGGGTCATACCTCTTGCTGGGTGGCATCTTCACTACGCTGGAAATCGCCGCTGGCCACCCGGAAGTTCCGATCGCCGATGCCTGCGGATCCTGCACGCGGTGCATCGACGCCTGCCCGACGGCGGCGATCACGCCGTACTCCGTCGATGCGTCGCGCTGCATCGCCTACCTCACCATCGAGCACCGCGGGCTCATCGATCCGGCGTTTCACAGCGCGATGGGCGATTGGATCTTCGGCTGCGATATCTGCCAGGAGGTTTGCCCGCACAACCGGCCCGCCGGTGCGGCCGAGCGGCCAGCCAACCCCGAGTACCGACCGAGGTTCGGACCGCTGCCGATCGAGGACGTGTTGTCCTGGGACGATCGTTCGCGCACAGCGGCCCTGAGCGGCACGGCCATCAAGCGGGCGCGGCTGGAGATGCTCAAACGTAACGCGCTGATTGCGTTGGGGAACGCTGCGTCACGCTTGGGCGAGGCGGCGGTCGCTGATCGTCTCGCTCGCGTCATCGAGGACAATGCGGAGTCGCCGATGGTCCGCGAGACCGCGCGGCAGGTACTCGCCGGGCTAAAGCAAGCGGGCCGCTAACTCCGGCGACACCAATCGTGCCAAAGTCCGCGCAGCGCCGCTTCGAAGCGGCGACCGAACCCCGGGCCGTCGCAGATCACGCTTGCGGCCAGCCGTGGGCGGAGCTGGCCGCGCCATTCGGCGAGGCGTGCGGTGTCGGCTCCGAGCGCCGCGGCAATGCGGGTGTAGCTTGCCGGATCAGCTGCGACCAGCTGCGGAAGTCCGATGTTGTTCAGAAGCGAAACGCCGACGCGCGCGACGTGGCGATCGCCCGCGAGCGTGACCACGGGGACGCCCATCCAGAGGGCCTCCAGTGTGGTCGTGGTACCGTGGTAGGGATACGTGTCGAGGGCGATGTCGACGTCTGCATACGCGGCGAGGTGCTCGGCGGGCGTGGCCGTGGGAGGCTTGATGACGACCCTGCTGCGACTAACGCCGCGTTGCGCGAGTGCCAAGTACAGCGCGGCCACTTCCAACGGATCGCTGAGACCGCCGTTCTTGAGCAGCAGCTTGGAGCGCGGAGTGGCGAGGAGAATCTGCGCCCATAAGTCGAGCAGCGGGGGGGTGATCTTGTGCAGAGCGTTGAAGGAGCCGAAAGTCAGCGGGCCGCCGCGGGCGAGCGGCCCGGGCGCGACGGCCGGTGCGTGCGGCGGCGGCGCGTAGCAGAGAAAGCAGCCGTCGAGGCGTACAAGCCGCTCGGTGGCGAGCGACTCGGATCCCAGCGGGTCGGTGAGAGCGTCCACAATCCGGGCGTCCATCGCGGGAAGCCCCGTGGTGTTGGGGTAGCCCATATATGTCGCCTGAACCGGTGCCGCACGGGCGGCAAAGGGGCCGAGCCGGCCCATGGTGGTGTGGCCAGAGAGATCCAGCAAGATGTCGATCCGATCGTCGCGGATCCGGCGGACAAGCTGGGCGTCGGTCATCGAGCGGATGTCAACCCAGGTGGCGTGCTGCTGAATGCGATCGGTGAGGTCGTCGTGCTCGGGTGTGTTGGAGTAGGCAATCAGCTTGACCCGGGTGGGGTGGATGTGCGCGAAGATCGGCTCGGCGAAGTGTCCCGCAGAGCGGTTGCGGAAGTCCTGCGAGACGACGCCGACAACCAGGGGCCGATCCGGATCACGCGAGTTGGGAAAGTCCGTCGGTGGCGACCCCGCCCTCGCTACTAGCGCACGCCCCGCGTCGGCGTGAAGCTTGGCGACTTCTGTGGCCGACATAGTCCAACTGCCGCACGCGCTCATAAGGAGGCTGGTATCCAGCACCGGGCCGCGAGCCAAGCCGGCGGCGGCTTGCAGCTTGGCGGTCAGCGCTATCACCCCCTCGATGTTGTTCATTCGCGCGAGCGCGATAAGCGGCTCGATCACATCGAGTCCTTGCCCCGGTGCGCCGGCCAGTTCCTGGGCCAGTCGCTCGGCCAGAGCGGTTTCATCCAGTGCGATGTGGCAGAGGATCAGCCCGAAGATCCCGATGGCGCTCTGGCTCGCGATGAACAGAACCTTGGCCTCTTTGGGTCGATCAAAACGAAGTAGAAGCCCGGCGATCTCTGCCCGGCGGGCTGGCGCGAGGTTGGCCGCTTGGCTCAGCGAGAATGCCCCGGCCTCGGCCTGGCCCGTCATGAGCAGGAGCTGACCGACGCTCAACATGATCTCGGGATCGCGGGGCGAGCGCTGCTGCAGCCGGCGTGCGGCCGCGAGGGCTTCGTCGAGGCGGCCTTCGAGCATGAGCGGCTCGATGGCCGCCAGGCCTGGGTGCATGGGCTGCTTTAGCCTCAGTTGGTGTACGCGCTCAAGGGTGGACACGTGCAGACCAGATTGCGATCGCCGTAGGGATTGTCGATTCGGCCGACGTGCGGCCAGAACTTGTGGTCGCGGACCCACGGCAGCGGGAACGCGGCCTGCTCACGCGAGTACTTGCGGTTCCAGCCGTCGGCCATCACCACGGCGGCGGTGTGCGGGGCGTTCTTGAGCGGGTTGTCGAGCTTGTCCATCCGCCCTTCCTCGATCGCGCGGGCTTCCTCACGGATCGCGATCATCGCCTCGCAGAAACGGTCGAGCTCGGCCTTCGGCTCGCTCTCCGTCGGCTCGATCATCAGCGTGCCCGCGACGGGCCAGCTCATGGTCGGCGCGTGGAAGCCGTAGTCCATGAGCCGCTTGGCAACGTCTTCGGACGTGATGCCAGCGGAGGCCTGAAGGGGCTTGAGGTCGATGATGAACTCGTGAGCGACGCGGCCGTTCTGACCCGTGAAAAGCACCTTGTAATGTTTCTCAAGCAGCTTGGCCATGTAGTTGGCGTTGAGGATGGCCACCTGCGTGGCGCGGCGGAGACCCTCGGCCCCCATGAGCGCGATGTAGACGTATGAGATGGTGAGGATGGCTGGCGAGCCATAAGGCGCCGCGGAGACGGGGCCGATAGCGTGCTGGCCCGCCGAGCCGGGGCGGACGACGGGGTGCGAGGGCAAGAACGGCGTGAGGTGCTTGGCCACGCCGATGGGGCCCATGCCCGGGCCGCCCCCGCCGTGGGGGATACAGAAGGTCTTGTGCAGGTTCAAGTGGCAGACATCGGCACCGATCGCGCCGGGGCTGGTGAGGCCGACCTGAGCGTTCATGTTGGCGCCGTCCATGTAGACCTGACCGCCAGCCACATGAATGAGCGCGCAGATTTCCTTGATGGTCGCTTCGAATACGCCGTAGGTCGAGGGATAAGTGACCATGAGCGCGCCGACGCGGTCTTTGTGTTCGGCGATCTTGGCGCGGAGATCGTCCATGTCGATGTCGCCGTTGTCTTTGTTGGCGACGGCGACGACTTTGAAGCCGGCGATCACGGCGGAGGCCGGGTTGGTGCCGTGGGCGGAGTCGGGGATCAGGCAGATATTGCGATGGCCTTGGCCCTTGGCATGGAGGTAGGCGCGGATGACCATGAGGCCCGCATATTCGCCCTGCGCGCCGGAGTTGGGCTGGAGGGAGACGGCGTCGAATCCGGTGATCTCGGACAGCCAGGTTTCGAGGTCGTTAAAGAGGCGGGCGTAGCCGCGGGTCTGATCGAGGGGTGCGAACGGGTGCAGGTGCGCAAACTCGGGCCAGGTGACGGGGATCATCTCGCTGGTTGCATTGAGCTTCATGGTGCATGAGCCGAGCGGGATCATACTAAACGCTAGCGAAAGGTCGCGGCCTTGCAGGGTGAAGATGTAGCGGAGCATCTCGTGCTCGCTGTGGTGGGTGTTGAAGACAGGGTGGGTGAGGTAGCCCGACTGCCGAGCGAACGCTGTGGGGATCGCTGTGGTTGCCGAGTTCACGAGTTCGTCAAGGTTCTCGTGGCCCGTTCCGCCGAAGGCGGCCAGGAGCTGGCGGGCGGCCGCGCGGTCGGTGGTCTCGTCGCAGGAGAGGCCCACGCTGCCGTCACCGAAGTCGCGGAGATTGATCCCGCGGTCTCGGGCGGCGGCGATCACGTCGCCCGCCGAGCGGTTAGTGGGGCGAACGCGGAGCGTGTCGAAGAATAAATCTTCCCGGCTGACTTGGTGGCCGAGTTTGAGCAGGCCGGCTCGGAGGACCTGCGTGAATGTGTGGACACGTAGGGCGATGCGCCGTAGGCCTTCGGGGCCGTGATAGATGGCGTACATGGAGGCCATGATGGCCAGCAGGGCCTGCGCGGTGCAGATGTTGCTGGTGGCTCGATCGCGTTTGATGTGCTGCTCGCGGGTCTGGATGGCCATGCGGAGTGCGGTGCGGCCCTGGGCGTCTCGCGAGACGCCGATGAGCCGCCCGGGCATGCGTCGCGCGTGCTCGGTCTTGGTCGCGATGAATGCCGCGTGTGGCCCGCCGAAGCCCATGGGCACGCCGAATCGCTGCGCCGATCCCACAGCGACGTCCGCGCCCCACTCGCCCGGCGGCTTGAGCAGCGTGAGCGCCAGCAGATCGGTCGCGGCGACCACTGTGAGGCCCGCCTTGTGCGCTTCGGTCGTCAACTGCTCATAGTTCTCCACGCGGCCATCGGTGGTCGGATACTGAAGGAGCAGGCCGAAATCTTCGGGACCGAACGCCAAGCCCGCCGTGGCGGCAACGCGGATCTTGATCCCCAGCCCGCCGGCGCGCGTTTTGATGACCGCGATCGTCTGCGGATGGCAGTCGTCGGCCACGACGAAGGTCTTCCGCGTGGAATCGTGCCCGCCAGCGACGGAGTAGCACATGGCCATGGCCTCGGCCGCCGCCGTGCCCTCATCGAGCAGCGAGGCCCCGGCCAGCGGCAGGCCCGTCAGGTCGCTCACCATCGTTTGGAAGTTGAGCAGGGCCTCGAGTCGGCCCTGCGCGATCTCGGCTTGATAGGGCGTGTACTGCGTGTACCAACCCGGGTTCTCCAGGACGTTGCGGAGGATGACCCCGGGCGTGATGGTGCCGTAGTAGCCCATGCCGATCATCGAGCACGCGACGGTGTTCTGAGAGGCAATGGCTTGGAGCTCGGAGAGAAGCTCGTGCTCGCCGCGCGGGTGGCCCAGCTTCAGCGGCGTCCGTACGCGAATCGACTCGGGCACCACGGCGTCGGTGAACGACTCCAGATTGGCATAGCCCACCGCTTGCAGCATGTCGTGGATTTCGGCGACGCTGGGGCCGATGTGGCGATGGATAAACGTATCGGAAGGATTGAGGACGGAGATCGCGGCTCCGGCTGTGCCGTTGAGCGTCCCGGGGCGGGCGGCGAGGTTGGTCATGGGCGAGAGATTCGCGCGGGTGTGATGATGGTTCATGGGTGAAGAGCTGGCAGGTGGGTTGGGAGAAGGCAAGCCGACGGAAGGGCCAAAGGCTCCTCATTCCCGCAAGGAGCTGGCCCGGGCGAAAGTCTAGCGCCGCGGCGGGGAAGCGACTATGCTCGGACGCGCCGGCAAGGACACAAAAGAGCCCTACGGGGCTGATTCGCAACGCCGGAATCGGCGGCCGGTAACCTCTTATGCAAGCCTCGTTCGAGGCCCCCTTAAACGCATCGGCAAGGAACTCATCATGATCGCGAAGCTGGATCGCCCGTTGGCCGTGGCCTTTTTGCTGGCGTGTTGCGGGGCCGCGCTGGGCCAGCACGAAATGCCCGCGGCGATCGAGCCTGCGCCGGTAATCGCGAGGACCGACGCTGCATCGAGCCTGACGGCCGCTCTCGCCACGATGAGCGACGAGGAGCGGATGTGCTTCCAGCACATCGCGACGCTGGCCAACCCGTTCTTCGAGGGCCGAGCACCCGGCACTCGCGGGAACGTCCTGGCGGCGGAGTACGTCGAGTTCTACTTGAAGAACGCTGGCCTGACGCCGCTCTTCCCCGAAACCAGCTTCGCCGCGGACGGCACGGAAGTGCTCTCCCCGCGGAGTTCGTTCCGGCAAACGTTCACGTATCCCGCCGGCGTCGAGACGCGGGTTGACAAGCAGGACGTCTCGTTCATCGCTGGCGGCGGGGCGGCCCGCTCTTTCAAACCGGGCACCGAGTTCGTCCCGATGGGCGTCTCCGGCAGCGCCGCCGCCGGCGATGAACGAGACCTG
>ENA-ORBV01006375-ORBV01006375.1-microbial-mat-metagenome-genome-assembly--contig:-NODE-6375-length-20871-cov-7.506781_pt1 | contig 20871 bp, 22 predicted proteins | sample MGYA00237777_ERZ505514 | MGnify/ENA primary metagenome ERZ505514 (study PRJEB26160, sample SAMN06269048) | microbial mat metagenome | isolation source: Oligotrophic lake microbial mat | place... | reverse complement strand
GCGCACCACTGTCAAGAATATAACCCTCCGGTAGAAAACGGGCGTAGAGGCGCGGCGCGATCAACTGCCAAGTGATTCCGCTTCGCTTGAAAAAGGGCTTACCGCCAACACCGTGCAAATACCAGTTGCCATTTTTCTTATACGTGTAAACGGCATCGCCCTCATCTTTCCAATAGATCACATAAGCGGGCGGAGAAAATACAATTGCGTTGCTGCCTTTGTTGTAGGGGCAATAATCGGCGTGAGGCAGTGCCAATTTCAGCGGCATATCACGAGGAATGACATTGACATTCCTGCGCGTTTCTCCGTTTGCCTCTTTCTCGGCAATTTTCGCCCGTATTTGCGGCGAAATTTTGCCGAGTCGCGCCCTTGAAATCTCGTTCGCCAATGTAATGGGATCATCAAAAAACACAAACGAGTAAGGTTCCTCGATACTGCCCTCTCGAATTTCTCGAAGAAACCACTCGTTGCGCCCTACAGTCATCCCGCTCGACGCGACCAAATAATCACCTAAAACTGCTCCATCGAAATACCGCGACAAATCGGAGTTGATGCACCAAGAGAGATTTCCCGTTTTCTCCACTTCTGAGCGCAGAATTGTTTTTCCATTGATCTGGACAGTGTCCGTCGGCATCGCCGTCTTGGTATAGTCAAGAGTCAACATGGGATGTTTGGTCTCTTCCGAGAAGAAATCTATCTCCTTTGTCTCGACTGTTCCGTTCAGCATCAATAACTTGCGAAGCCCGCGCATGGTTTTGATTGTGAGAAAGGTGTCCGAACAGATGAAGCGCAACTGTCCGCCTGTTTTCAGGAGATCATGACACTTGACCAGAAAAAACGAATAGGTTTCTTTCTTGATCTTTTCGCCATGCCGCCACCCATAAACTTTATCCAATCCGTCTTGAAGTTCCGCATCGAGCGTTCCGCCAAAGGGAGGATTGCCGATAATAAAATCGAACTGGAGATTGTGTTCATGCCAGCGAAAAAAATCTATACAATGCAAGTGTGGCATGGGAGGAACACAGCCATAACGCTTGTGCAGTGTTTGCAGGAAAACATCCGAGACGCTTGCATCAATCTCGATGCCGTAAAGATTGCGCTCGAAAATTTGGGTCAGACGTTCTATATGACTGCCCGAATAGAGAGGCAAAAATCGGTCTATCAATGCCAATAAAAAAGAGCCTTCGCCAAAACTGGGTTCCAGAACTTTGGATTCAACCGTTAGAGGCAAGTCGGCAACAAGCCGTTTTGCCAACACTTCCGGCGTCAGAAACTGACCGAGTTGGCGTTTGATTGCTCGCTGATTTTTGGCGATACTCATAACAAATGCAAACCTTCCTGTGTTTCTGGTGTGACCTGAAATGTTCCATTTTCGAGATAACTGCTGACTTCCTGCCGCATCGTCTTCAAGACACGCTCACGATTGATTTGTAAACGCCGCTCGCCATCCTCAAGTAAGTTCAACAAGTCGCGGACTTTTTGCTCGGTGGTTTTGATGGGGCGTGTCTCTTCTGGGTTGAAATTGGTGAAGAAGGGTTTGGCTTTCAGCATAATTTGACCGGGACCGGAATCGAACGTAACGTAAGCGAGATGATCCAGCATGTCCGTAAAATAAACTTGGGGCGAGATTGGATCGCCGATACTGAGTTTGACGATGAGGAGATAATACGAGTCGATATGTCGCGAAATCAGAGCGTTGAGCAGCTTTTTGAGAGAAACCATGTTGGGCTGTCCCTCAGAACCCGCGATCCCAACTTTGACATTGATAGGATGATAAATCAAGTCGTGGCGAAGCCAAATATCTCCCATTGAGCGGGGACGTGCTGCCCCATTCGCATGGCGTTCGAAACACGTTTCATAGTTTACCGTGAGGAGCGCAGTCGTTTTTTCGTCTACAATATCTGCGGTGCGATGCCCGATCTCTTTGCCTTGTGCTAAACTGTGAAAGTACTCTTTCTGAACTTCTTTGTCCCAATACTCTTGGCATCCATCCCGAATTTGTGTCATCAACTCGCGTGACAGCATTCTCTCTCCTCATCGGCGCGATTTTTCATTTGGCACAGACAAGTATACACGTTTTATTAAGGTATATGGTTTGAGGAGAAAAAATTCGCGGCACGAGCATTTCGCTCGTGCCGCTTTTACTTTGCTGATTTGCCTGTCAACCTAACACCTACGAAGCGCGTTTCAACTCCTCGTTCGTGATCAGCGTCGGTTCGAGACGCTGCAAGACCGTGTCCTCGTCAATAATGCACTTTTTCACGTCTTTGGTAGACGGCAGCTCATACATGATATTGAGCATAACCTCTTCCAAAATGGTGCGGAGAGCGCGTGCGCCGGTGCTGCGCGACATGGCTTCTTTGGCAATAGCGCGAAGTGCGCCCTCCGTGAGTTGGAGTTCCACGCCGTCATACTCGAAGAATTTGGCATACTGCTTGGTCAGGGCGTTTTTCGGCTCGACCAGAATCCGCGTCAGTGCCTCTTCATCGAGCGAATTCAGAGTCGCGACAACGGGCAGGCGTCCGATAAATTCGGGGATCAAGCCGTATTTGAGCAAGTCGTCCGGCAGAACGTGCTGGAAAATCTGACCGCGTGAGGCTTGGCGTTCGTCCTTATTTGCAACCGTCGCACGCAAACCAATCGCCCTCTGATGGATGCGCCGCTCGATAATACTCTCCATGCCCTCGAACGCGCCGCCGCAAATAAACAGCACATTCGTAGTATTGAGCTGCACATATTCCTGCTGAGGATGCTTGCGTCCGCCTTGCGGGGGAACGTTGGCGACTGTGCCTTCCAGAATTTTCAATAACGCTTGCTGAACGCCTTCGCCGCTCACGTCGCGGGTGATCGAAGGGTTATCGCTTTTGCGCGAAACCTTGTCAATTTCATCAATATAGATGATTCCGCGCTCTGCCGCTTTGACGACCTGTTCGAGACTGCCGCCGGGCGTGGCAGTGTCTGCCGCTTGAAGCAGTTTGAGCAGGATATTTTCGACATCTTCGCCGACATAGCCCGCTTCGGTCAAACTCGTTGCGTCGGCGATAGCAAACGGCACATTGAGAATACGCGCCAGAGTCTGTGCCAGCAGTGTTTTGCCGGAGCCAGTCGGACCAATCAGCAGGATGTTGCTTTTTTGGAGTTCGACATCGGGACTGGGCGTATTGATCCGCTTGTAGTGATTGTAGACCGCCACGGACAGCACTCGCTTTGCCCGCTCCTGCCCGACCACATACTGACTGAGAATACGATAAATCTCTTTCGGCTTGGGAATGCCGTTGAGATTCGGCAGACGATTGCGACCCTCTTCGAGCGAATCGCTGCGAATCAAGTCGTTACAAAGGTCTACACAATCCAAACACACGCCGCCATGGACGCCCAAAATGAGCTTCTTGACTTGTTCGCGTGTTTTGCCGCAAAGAACGCAGCGACCATCTACTCGATCAAACCCTCGTGACAAGGCTTTTTCTCCCTGCAAGATTGTTTCCGCATATTTCGCCAAAGACCATTGAATCTCTTTTTGAAACTCCCCCGCCAACAGTGCGGGGGAGTGCGGTTTCTGAGATTATCGGCTTACTCGCCCTTTTTCTCCATAACTTTGTCAATAAGCCCGTATTCCATGGCTTCTTGCGGCGACATAAAATAGTCGCGATCCATATCGCGCCGGACTTTTTCCAGCGGCTGTTTGGTGTGCTTTGCCAAGATTTCGTTCAGCGTATCGTGTGCGCGAACCATCTCTTTGAGGCGGATTTCGGCGTCCTGTACCGTTCCCTCATAGCCGCCAGCGACGGCGTGAATCATGATGCGGGCGTTGGGCAGGGCATAACGTTTGCCATCGGTTCCGCCCGCGAGCAGAACGGCTCCCATAGACATTGCCATCCCAACGCAGATTGTCGCCACGTCGCACTTGACCATCTGCATCACGTCATACATGGCAAGCCCGGCAGAGACGCTGCCGCCGGGACTGTTAATATAGAGTTCGATGTCGGCGTCGGGGTCTTCTTTTTCAAGGAAAAGGATTTCGGCGATCACCAAGTTTGCGAGTTCGTCTGAGATGGGATGACCGATGAAAATAATGCGGTCTTTGAGCAGACGAGAATAAATATCGTAGGCACGCTCGCCGCGTGCGCTCTGCTCCACAACCATCGGAATGACATTGGTTGGGGGGCGAAGGATGCGATCCATGCGCGTTTCTCCTTGCGTTTTTTTGTGTGTTCGGGTCACCGGACGGCTCGAAAAGACGACACGGCGTTCAGGTAAATCATCAGCGGTGGAATAAATTCCCCACTGCGGAAAGCGCAATGTCCCCCTGCGTGGATAACCTCAGTGTTTAGGGTGTCCGTGCAGGCGGACGCTATGTACTCTCAAGCAGGGAATTTATTCCACTGCATCAAATGACGTTCAGATAAAGCAAACGCCGGAAGGGAAACGCAAATCCGCACGCGAACAAGAGAGATTCCATCCTGTCGTCTCTTGTTTCTACGGGTCTGTCGGCTCCTTCCGGCGAGTAAGTTTCGGTTCCGCGATTATTCGGTATCGTCGTCTTCGTCTTCCGCCTCTTCGAGTTCGGGCGGGGCTTCCTGTTCGACATCGGTTATCGTGTTATTGGCGAACAGAAAATCGTGCAGCCGCTGCTGAACGACGGCGTTGGCAAGCTGCAAACGGCGGCGCGGATCGGCGAAGAATTCGTCATACTGATCTTCGGAGATTCCGCCGCTATTCAATAGGCTTACGAACTGGGCATCAATCTCTTCTTCGGTGGCTTGCAAACCTTCGTTGATGGAGAGTTCGCGCAGGGCAAGAATCGCTTTGATTCGGGTCGCGGAGTTGTCGCGTACTGTCGCCTGATACTGCTCCGTCGTGAGATCGTTGGCGACAAGGAAATCTTCGTAGGAGACAGTTTCCTTTTGCAATTGCCGCCCCAGCCGATTGAACTCATCCCGCATCTCATCGCGAACCAGCACTTCGGGGAAATGGACTTCGGAGTTTGCGACGATTTGCTCTATCAGCCTCTGTTCCGCGACTTGATCCGACTGGTTGTTATATTGTCGCTCCAGATTGGCGCGAATGGCGGCTTTCAGAGCGTCGGCAGAGTCGAACTCACCGAATGACTTGAAAAATTCCTCGTTCAATTCGGGCAGTTTCTTGCCGCTGATGCTGCTGAGTTTGACGGTAAAGGTGACGTTTTTGCCCTGCTTGTCCTCTTCCTCATAATCGTCGGGATAGATCAGGGTAAAAACGCGCTCTTCGCCGATAGTCATCCCGATCACGGCTTCGTCGAAACCGGGAATATTCTTGCCGGTGTAGATCAGTTGGCGGCGCATGGAAGGCTCTTCGCCTTCGTCGCCTTCGACAACGGCTTTCTGCTCGGCAATCAGCATATCGCCCGCAATCACGCCACGATCCGAAACGCGCTCCAATTTGGCTTTGCCTTCGACCAGTTGATTGTACTGTTCGTCTACCTGCTCATCAGTGACTTTATAGACGGGACGCTCAACGGTTAGCCCTTTATACTCACCGACTGTGACCTGCGGTTCTAGTGGGATAATGGCTTTGAAGATGTATGCCTGTTTGTCCGCAAGATCGCTGGGTTCGACATCGGGATTGCGATAAGGCTCAATCTCTTCGGCTTCCAACGCTTTGCCAACCGTATCGTTGATCAGTTTCTCCAAAGCACGCTCGTTGACCTTCTCGGTATTAACGAAGCGTTGCACGAGAGTGCGCGGAGCCTTGCCGGGACGAAAGCCGGGGACACTAACATAGTTGCTGAACTCGCGATAGACACTATCGAACGTGCGCGACACCTGCGTTTCATCTACTTCGATGGTGAGAACAATCGTACAGGGGTCGGGCTGTTCACGGGTAACCTGCATTGCAGTGAATTCCTCTTCGGGATTGGGTTAGGATTGTCCCATGCAAAAAAAGTGCGGCATGGGACAAAAACACAGGATACCGGCGAACGCGCCCGAAGGCGAAGCGACTCGGTATCCCGCTGACTTTGGGATAAGAAAGATAGTGTTAGGATACTCGAAACACCGCGAGCGTGTCAAGACAAATTCGCAACAGCGACAGGGCGAACGCATCTAAATTGGCAGCACAAGGAAAATCAGAGAGATGTCGCGTATATAGGGAGCATCCTTTTGCGGAGGTTTTGCCTTGTTTCCTGCTTTGCTGCCTCATCTGGAGGCAATTGCCGACCCGCGCATCGAGCGCACGCGTCTACATCCGTTACCGACGATTTTAGGAATTGCCTCTTGTGCTGTTCTCTGCGGAGCCGACAGTTGGGTCGGGATGGAAGAATATGGCAAGGCAAAATCTGACTGGCTGGCAACGTGGCTGCCCCTGCCTCATGGCATTCCCAGTCATGATACGTTTGCTCGTGTATTTGCCCGATTGAAGCCGGAAGCGTTGGGGACGTGCCTGCAAACGCTTGCCCGCTCTCTCACATCGGGAAAGGAAAGACAGAGAGCCCTCGACGGCAAGTATCTGCGCCACAGTTTCGATACGGCAAGCGAGCAGAAAGCGTGGGTGATGCTCTCGGCGTGGGCAAGTGATCAACGCCTTGTTTTGGGTTCGGTGGCGGTTGACCTCAAATCCAACGAAATCACCGCCATTCCCACGCTGTTGGAGAGTTTGGAACTTGAGGGGGCGACGGTGACGATAGATGCGCTGGGCTGCCAGACCGAGATAGCCCGCCAGATTATGGAGGCGGGGGGTCAGTACGTTTTGGCACTCAAAGGCAATCAGGCAAGCATTCATCAGGACGTGGCGGCTTTCTTCACTCATGCCGTGGAAAAACGCTGGGAAGACCGTCCGCATCAGTTTGTCCAAACCCATGACATCGGGCATGGACGCATCGAGTACCGCCGCGTGTGGCAAGTCAATCTTGCGGACCTTCACGGATTAGGGAGTGATGCCCAATCGCATTGGAAAGGTCTCGCCAGTCTGGTGCGTCTGGAGAGTGAGCGGCGAGTGGGAGACGAGACGACCACAGAAGTCCGCTATTATCTCAGCAGTCTTGCAGGCAATGCCCAGAAAGTGCTTCGAGCGATACGCCGCCATTGGGGAATTGAGAACAGCCTCCATGATGTGTTGGATGTGGCTTTTGATGAAGATGACTGCCGCATTCGCAAAGACCATGCCCCCGTCAATATGGCAACCCTGCGGCACATGGCACTGAACTTGCTGAGGAAAGAAGCCACTTGCAAGAACGGAATTGCTGTCAAGTGCAGCAAAGCCGGATGGGACAATGCTTCTCTCCGCAAGGTACTTGACAGTTGTTCACAAATTTAGATGCGTTTGCCCTGTCCTTCCCAGTGTTGCCTCCTCACTTCTGCCGAAAATTCAGGTATCCTAACGGGGCAATTCGCTTTCACTGATGAGAGCGAACCCACCACCAGCGCGGGGCAATCCATTCCCTGCTTGAGAGGATTTTCCCACCATGACCCACACTGTGACCCTGCTTCCCGGCGACGGCATCGGACCCGAAGTGGCAGCCGCCGCCGTCAAAATCATTGCCGCAAGCGGAGCCAAAATCGAATGGCAAGAGATGGAAGCCGGAGCCGACGTGATGACCAAATACGGCACTGCCGTTCCCGATGAAGTCATCAACGCCATTCAGCGCAACCGAACTGCCCTCAAAGGTCCTATTGGCACTCCCATCGGAACGGGTTTCGCCAGTGCCAACGTGACGCTTCGCAAACGCCTGAATCTTTATGCCAATGTGCGCCCGACTCGAACACTCGCGGGCGTCAAAAGCCGATTCGAGAATGTGGATATTGTCGTCATTCGGGAGAACAGCGAAGACCTCTACTCCGGCATCGAGCATATTGTCGTTCCCGGCGTTGTCGAAAGCATCAAGATTATTACCGAGGTTGCGTGCCTCCGGATCGGACGCTATGCCTTCGATTATGCCACCAAAAACAAGCGCAAAAAAGTCACGTCGGTTCACAAAGCCAACATCATGAAACTCTCTGACGGGCTGTTTTTAGAGTGCATCCGGCGCGTCAATCGCGACTATCCCGAAATCGAATACGAGGAGATGATTGTTGACAATACCTGCCAGCAATTGGTGATGCGCCCGGAGCGATTCGATGTCATGGTGATGGAAAATCTCTACGGCGATATTATCTCTGACCTGTGTTCGGGACTGATCGGCGGCTTGGGCTTGACCGCGTCCGGCAATATGGGCGAAGGCGGCGTCGCAGTATTCGAGGCGGTTCATGGCTCCGCACCCGATATTGCAGGGCGCAATCTTGCCAACCCGATTGCCCTTACTTTGTCCGGTGCGATGATGCTTCGGCATCTCGGCGAAGATATGGCGGCGGGCAAAATCGAGCGTGCCATCGAACGAGTCCTTCTCGAAGGCAACTTCATGACCGGCGATTTAGGCGGCAAAGCGACCACTACCGAACTCACAGATGCCATTATCAGCGCAATCCAACACCCCAATTCCACCAAAGGAGAAACCAAAGCGTGAGCCGACAATATCACAATTATATCCATGGCGAATGGACAGAGCCGAAGCAGGGCGAATATCTTGCAAATATCAATCCGGCAGATCGCAATGACACTATCGGAGACTTCCCCAATTCGACGAGCGATGATGCCGTTATCGCCATCGAAGCCGCAAAGTCGGCATTGGCAGGTTGGGCAGGATTATCAGCGCACGCACGCGGCGAATTCCTCCGCAAAGCCGCCGATATTCTGGAGCAGCGGGTAGAGGAAGTTGCACGCGGGCTGATGCGCGAAGAGGGCAAATCGTTGCCGGAAGCCAAAGGCGAAACCCTGCGCGGCGTCACTCTTCTGCGCTACTACGCGATGCAAACAATGCTGCCCGATGGCGAAGTGATTCCGTCGGCGGGAGCGAAGACATTTCTGTATACCAAGCGGGTTCCGCTCGGCGTAGTCGCACTGATTACGCCTTGGAATTTTCCGGTGGCGATTCCGATTTGGAAGGCGGCTCCTGCGCTTGCGTTCGGAAATACAGTCGTCATGAAGCCGTCGGAATTGGCTCCGTTGACTGCATACCGAATCGCCGAGTGCTTCCATGAGGCGGGACTTCCGGCGGGCGTATTGAATGTGCTGTTCGGGCAGGGCGCACGAGTCGGCGAAACGCTCACTTCGCACCCCGACGTTGCCGCACTCTCCTTTACGGGTTCGGTTAAAACGGGACGATTGCTTTCGTCACAGGCGAACGCATACGGCAAGAAGATTCAGTTGGAAATGGGCGGCAAAAACGCGGCGGTGATTCTTGCCGACGCCAATCTCGATCAAGCCGTGACGCTCACCATTCAAGGCGCGTTCAAGTCGGCGGGCGAAAAGTGTACTGCCACGTCGCGTGCGATTATCGAAGCGTCAGTTTATGACGAAGTCAGGCGGCGCATCGTAGAGAAAACGCAAGCCCTCAAGGTCGGACCCGGCGATGATCCCGACGCCTATCTCGGTCCGGTGATCTCGGAGGAGGCGCAAACTACGATCATCAACGCCGTTTCAGAGGCAAAAAACGAGGGCGTCGAAGTGCTGTGCGGCGGCACGATCCCCGAAAATTTCAAGGCGGGCTTTTATGTCCTGCCGACTGTCTTGGACAACGTGAAGCCGGACAGCAAAATCGCGCAAGAGGAAGTGTTCGGTCCCGTTCTTGCCCTGATGAAAGCCGATGACGCAAACCACGCACTGGAAATTATGAACGGCGTCCAGTTCGGGCTGTCGGCGTCGGTGTTCACGCGCAATCTCGATGCCGCGTTCGATTTTGCAGACCGCGCACAGGCGGGAATGATTCGCATCAATGGCGAAACGGCGGGCGTCGAGCCGCAAGCCCCGTTTGGCGGAATGAAAGCCTCATCAAGTTACAGCCGGGAGCAGGGTTTAGCCGCCCGCGACTTCTTCACACAGTCCAAAACGATCTCCATAGATCGCTCAGGGTAGTTTTATTGGAAAAGGTTGCCGGAAACGAACTATCTCACGGATTGAAGAGAGCGAGTCTGTTCTCATCATCGCGACGAAAGAGAGGAAACGCATGATTGCCACTCTGGAAAAACGCTGTTATACGCCGCTGGAATATCTCGAACGCGAACGCAGTGCCGAATTCCGAAGCGAATACGATCACGGAGTCATTATCCCTATGGCTGGAGCATCCAAAGAACATAACCGCATCAATGTTGATGCCGCACGTCACCTTGGGAATCAACTGCAAGGCAGTTCCTGCGAATTATTTTCACTGGATATGCAGGTGCGCGTTCCCGAATGCGACAAATACTACTACCCCGATATTGCTGTTGTCTGTGAAGAGCCGAAATTCGAGGGAATTACCGGCTTAGATGTGCTGATGAATCCTACACTCATTATCGAAATTCTCTCCAAATCCACCGAACTGAAAGACCGCAATGAAAAATTCGACTGCTACGAAACACTGGACTCGCTGACCGACTATGTGTTGATTTCGCAGACGGAACCGCGCATCGAACATTTTTCACGTCAGAAGCAGGGCATTTGGCAGTTTATGGTGGCGCGTGGATTGACTGCCATTCTCGAATTGCCCGCAATTGGGTGCAGTCTGCGGCTTGCCGATGTCTATTCGCGCATCATATTCCCCACTGCCCCACCCGAAACTTCTGAACCGGAAGGCAGGAATGAATCGTAGTCAGGGCGAAATAAGAGACACATTACCGCCAACACCGCGCCGCAGGAGACCCACGCAATGGCTTGCGAACATTCCCGCTTCCATACCGGACAAACTCTCGGACATTATACGCTCATCGAGTGCAAAGGTGAAGGCGCGTTCGGCGAAGTCTGGAAAGCCTCAAAATGTGGATGAAAACTCACAATGCATATTTGAATATCAACCAGTATCACGCGGTCAGCAAAAAATATGTGACCAATATTGGATACGCGATTGTACTGTCCAGCCCTTACGGCGATATTGCCATCACCGAAAGATTGGACAAGGCAGTATGTGAGCGAGTATTGGAGGCGATATTCTCAAATATGCAAAATGGTCAGGCGGTTATTTCTATCGAAGACATTATAAACTGCCTTTAACACCGACGATCAAGAACTTCGATCAAAATCCAAAATCCTGAGCGAAGAGTGCGAAGCACGGTACGGCGGAACGCCCCCAGCAGAGAAATTTATTTCGCTGTTCCTATGGGTATATCGTGGGACTTCATTGCGCTTTTCTTATTGTTGCCGGACAGCCCGCGACCCACCCACCGGGTCGCGCCCTGCCGATTATCACCTTGCCGCCACCACTCCCCACATCCCATTCCCCACGGAGTATATTGCGGATTATATGGAGCGCGTCACGTACTCCACTTAGCGGACGACGCGCTCCCGATAATGCAAGCCGCACTCCATGAAGCAGAGTGTCTACTCCGCTTCGCCCGCCGCGTACTCCCTATAGTGCAACTCGCGCTCCAAGGAGGACAACCCGTTCTCCCTGTCGAAAACTCCGCTCGCACAGTCCCGATCACCCTATCCCCTCTCAAGGAGAACGCACCATGCCCGATTATCTGCCCGCCCAAGACGCCGAACTCATCGCGTGGATGACCAATTTCGTCACGTATGCCAACGCCAACCTTGCCGCCCTCGGTCTCGTTGCGGGCGATATGACCCCGATCACCACCAATCAAACCGCGTTCAGCACCACCTTCAACGCCAACGTCACCGCACAAAACGCCGCCGAAAGTGCCAAAGCCGCCAAAGATACTGCCCGCGCCAATCTCGAAATCGCCGTCCGAACCCTCGTGCGAAAAGCCCAAGACACTCCCGCCGTCACCAACGCGCAACGTCAATCCCTCGGTATCTCCGAACGCGGCACGCCCCGCACTCCCGTCGGCATTCCCAACCACGCGCCCCATCCTCAGTATCGACACCTCCCAACGCCTCCAGCATACCGTTTCGTTTGTGGACGAGCAAACTCCCACCTCCAAAGCCAAGCCCGACGGCGTGCGCGGCTGCCGGATATGGATGTATGTCGGAGCCGTTCCTCCCAAAAGTCCCGCCGACTATCACGATCTCATAGACAAATCAGATAAATCTCGTACATTGCGCGTCCGAAGGACGCTTGGCGGCACGCCATTTCAGACGGGGGTTTAAAACCCCCGCGCTTGCGAATGTACGAGATTTATCTGATTTATCTATAAGCACCGAAAAGGAGCAAAGCCATGCCCGAAGACGCCGAACCCAAAAAATCCTCTCGTCTTGTTGCTGCACTGCGGGGATTTATCGCGACTCTGATCGCCGGAAGCATTCCGTTTTTCTATTCGGAGACGCTGTTCTGGGGGCGTCCGGGACGTGCGCCTATCGGTGAATTGATTCTTACTTGGGTTATCTACTCGCTGCTGACGTATGCAACGCTGGCAGTGGTCATCACGTACCGCGTTAGACGCGCTTCGGCTGTTTTTTTGGCAGGGGCATTTTATGGCTGGCTCAGTGAAGGCGTTTTGGTACAGACAACGTATGACGCCCTGCCGCTTCAACTCTCTTGGACGGGTTTGGCGTGGCACGCTCTGCTGTCCATCAGTCTCGGATGGTTCGCGCTCAGTGCCGCATTGCAGAAGAGCGCGGCATATTCTGTGCTTCTTTCTTCTCTCTTGGGCGCGTTTTGGGGTTTCTGGGCAGTGATGTGGTGGCAGCCAGAGGAGGGCGGGCGTGTTACGTCACCGAGTTCGTTTGCATCGCACGCTTTCAGTGTCGGCATTTTGCTCCTGCTGGCGTTTGCGGTTTTGCCGCGCATTGTTCCATCGCAGGGATTTCGATCACGCGGCGGACGTCGTTTTGCCGCGATAGTGATTGGCGTATGGTTTCTGTTTGTTGCGGTTCCGGCGCGTCCGATTGCTCTGATCATCGCGCCCCTGTTATTCAGCGTGACTCTCGCGGCTCTTCGGCGCAACGCTCATAATGAGCAGCAAGAAACGCCTCAAACTCTGGAAGAATTACCCATAATTTTGCGCTCTGCTCCTCCCTTCCGTTATCTCACTCTTTTGGCGATGCCGCTCAGTGCTGTTCTGGTGTATGCGGCGTTTTTGCAATCAGGACGAATTTTTGCGACCAATATGCCTGTCTATTATGTGACCATGCCGTTAGGGTTTCTGCTCTATGCGTGGAGTATTTGGGATATTCGCCGCAAGAGTTCAGCGAAATGAATTGTCGCTGTCAAAATCTCGTTGCTGTCCTGTGACCAGAGGTTTTAAACCCCCGTCTGTATAGCCTGCGGCTCACCGTCCTTCGGACGGCACAACCTTTCAAGCGTATCGCGTCCGAAGGACGCTTGGCGGCACGCCATCGTGCCGGGTATTTTCAATGCCCGCACAAGAGGCGAATTCTCAGCAACGAGATTTGGGCAGCAACAATGAATTCCTCAGACGGGGGTGTTCCGCCGTGCCGTGCTTCGCACTCGAAAGCCAATGCACACAAACCCTTGCAGTATCGCCTTTGACGCTCTTGTTTAAGCCGGAGATTTTGGGTATAATCCCGTTGATGAGCAAAGCAGGAAATAATCGAAAACCGTCGTTGCGTTGGGCGTACCTGTTGTGCGCCCTGATGTTGGTGTTCGGTTCGTCGTCTACGGGGCAGTGGTTCTGCGCGGACGGACACCTTTGCTCGGTTTGCGATAAGGAAACGGCGTCCAATACCGCCCCCGACACTGTCCAATGTGACAGCGATTTAGACTGTTGCGGCACGGCTCCAGCCTTCGAGCAGGACGATTGCCGCGACTGCTGTGAGTTCGTGACCGCGTCGGGCGAGAGGATTTCTGCGTCACAGATTCAGACCTTTTCAGTTCTGTTCGATGCGTCCCTTGTGCCAACCAATTCGCCTTGTCTCGTTCCACGGTCTGAATCGGTTTTGTTCTTCTATCGCGTTCATGCCCCGCCATCGCGTTCTGTTATTTATCGCCTCGCTACGCCCCGCGCCCCGCCTGTTTCTGCCTGAACCCAAGCGTTATTTTGTTATTTCGTTTTGTTCAAGAAGCAGAGGAGGCTTTTTTCCATGTCTATTCGCATACTTGCGGCACTCGGTTTGCTGGCGTTGCCCGCTATGGCATTCGCTCAAGACAGACCCGCTGATACGTCGTCCAATCAAACTGCGCCCAAACTGCCAGTCATCTCTGTCCCGACATGAACCGGTTGACCCGGCGAAGGTCAGTTCCTCGGTTCGGGGGACATCAGCAGACAGTGGCAGTTTACGTTTCGCTATGCCGACACGCCCGAATTGCGCCCGCGTTGGCGGTTCAATGCCGCCTATCGAGTGACGCCGCGCTTTCAGGCAGGCATCGAATACAATCCCGTCGTCAATGAGATTGTGCCGACGGCAAACTGGATACTCAATCGCGCCTCGCTGCGTCTGCCACTCGTCGTACTCGGTACATCGAGTGATCGGATCGGCTCACGAGAGGGGACGCACGCCTACTTTCTCACGTTCGCGCAGGGCATTCCGCGCTTGCGTCTCGCGCCCTATTTTTCGATAAACTATTCGGAGACGGACAGAGGCTTCAATTTTCCGTTCGGCGTCAATATCGCGCTCGGCGAGCAGTGGGACTTATTGCCGATGAACGACGGACGCCGAAGTCATCTCATTTTGACGTATAAGGAACAGAATTGGAACGTCTCGCTGATCGCAGTGTATCTCAGACATCCCGGCGTCAGCATCGGATTCGCATTTTAGAAAAGAAACAAAAACCATGAACACAAAAATAGCATTGCTTGGATTGGTGTTGCTGTTCGGCGGAATTTCGGGCGTTCGCGCTCAAGATACGCCGCAGGATATTCCCAAAAAAGAGCTGCCGAAGAAAGCCGTCTGCGTCATCTGTGATTTCCAAAGCAGCGCACACGGTGAAGAGAAAGCGGCGGCAGGAGTGCGCTATAAGGGCAAATCCTATTATTTTTGCAATACAAGTGAAGTGGCGACCTTCAAGAAAGACCCGGAAGGCTATATGCCGCCGGTTCTGCCTCGTCCCGCGCCGGAATTTTTGCTCAAAACGCTGGACGACAAAACCGTTACCAACGCGGATTACAAGAACAAAATCGTCCTCATGGATTATTGGGCAACGTGGTGCAAGCCGTGCGTCGAAACCATGCCCGAACTGCAAAAACTCTCCAAAAAATATGCCGACAAGGACGTGGTCATTCTCGGAGTCTCGATAGACGATGAGGGCGCAAAAGTGGTTAAGCCGTTTGTCACGAAGCGCAAATTCTCCTACCCAATGGCGTTGGATACGGGCAAAGAACCGGCGTGGAAAGAGTTCAAGGTACGCGGCATTCCTGCCTTGTTCCTCATTGATAAAGAGGGGCAGATTGTCAAGCAGTGGGTAGGAAAGCCGAAAAAAGGGGAAGTCGAAGAGGCGATCAAAACGCTGATTAAGCCCGCAGAATAAGTTTGGGCTTAGAACGCGCTCAGGCTGTGAAGAGGGAAACAAAAGTGCCAATCTTATTTCCCTCTTCTATGGTCTGGAAAGGTTCAGCGGACAACCAGCCCCTGCGCTCCGCGACTCGGTATTCCTTGCCCAGTGACTGTCTGCGTCACCGTCAGGCTGCCGTTGGCTCCGATCCGGCGAACAACGATATTTCCTGTGCCGGAGTCGAGAACATAGAGATCGCGACCATCCTTACTGACCCCTGCCGTCAATCGCTCCCGACACCGCACGCTCCCCGTTCATTGGTCTTCCCCAACTCGGCACACAGGCTTCCTGTAACGATGCACTTGCCTACTGTGCGTGGACAGGCGGACGGCTACCGACAGAAGCCGAATGGGAGAAAGCGGCATCGTGGGGCGATGCGAAAAAACAGAAGCGCAAATTCCCATGGGGTGACGAATTCGACACCAGCAAGTTGTGGTGTAGCACGGCAAAGGTAGGCGATGCGGGCGGCACGAAGTCTGTGGGTAGTTTTCCATCGGGAGAGAGTGCTTATGGCGTATGGGATATGGCAGGGAACGTGTGGCAGTGGTGCAGCGACTACTATGACAAGGACTTTTATAGCAGTCGCCTCGCCACCGACCGCAACGCTGAGAACCAGAGTGTCGGAGAGAAGGCGTCTCGCGTCCTTCAGGGCGGCTCTTGGAACGACGACTACACGGACGACTTTCGTTGCTCCAATCGGAAATACGGCACTCTGATATATCGAAGTAACGACTGTGGCTTTCGGTGCGTTTTGCGTGCGGACTCCTAACCCTCTGCACTTTTACCCTTTATAATAGGAACCACCCCCCAACCCCCTCCTTGCATAAGGAGGGGGAGTCAAGGCTTCCGCGTTATGGGAGGTTAGTGAGGACAAGAGTAGCGAGCAAGAGACTCCCCCTCCTTATGCAAGGAGGGGGTTGGGGGGTGGTTCTATGCAGATATTCAACAAACACAGCGAACTGGAGAAACGCCGTCAACTCCGCAATATGCCCACTCCTGCCGAAGCCAAACTCTGGCACGCTCTCAAGGGAAAGCAGGTCGCGGGCTATAAGTTCCGGCGGCAGTACAGCGTCGGTGCGTATGTGCTGGATTTCTACTGCCCCGCGCTCAAACTGGCATTGGAGATTGACGGCAGCAGTCACGACGGAGACGACGCCCAAGAGTATGACCGGCAGCGACAGCAGTTTGTCGAAGCGTTGGGCATCCGGTTTCTGCGGTTCACCAATGCGGAGGTGCATCGGAATATCGAGGGCGTCGTGGCGGCGATTCTTGCGACCACCCCCCAACCCCCTCCTTCGTAAGGAGGGGGAGTTCTTTGCTCCCTCCTTCGTAAGGAGGGGAGTTCTTTGCTCCCTCCTTCATAAGGAGGGGGAGTTCTTTGCTCCCTCCCCTTACGAAGGGGAGGGCTGGGGAGGGGTTATTGTGATACTCCTGCGCCAACCTTCCGGGCGTATAGCGCAAGGTTCGCGGCAGAGGGCGCGATAGTGGGGGCGTCTGCCCTCACTCCCGATGCACGCGCCCCTAAGTTCGCGGCGCACGCCCCAAGTCTCGCGGCGACTGCTATAGAGTCAGTGGCGCGTGCCGTCGGTTCTACGGCGCACGCCCTCAATATCGCGCACCACGCATCTCAATCTGCGGCACAGTCCCGCATCCCTATCCAACAAGGAGAAACCCTTATGGCAAACGCTTATCTGCCTCGTGACGAAGCCGGACAGGTCATCTGGTACAACAACTTCCAACTCAAATTTGCCACCTATGCCCTCACCATCGGCTTTGTCGCGGGCGATGTCACCGCCGTCCAAAACGATTATGCCATGCTCGCCTACACCATCAATCTCGCCGCCGTGTTCAAGGAAGAAGCCAAAGAGCGCGTGCAATATAAAGACACCTTCCTCGATGGCCCTCTCGGTATCGTCACCCCTGCCGCGCCCACCATTCCCACCATTGCGCCGCCCGCCGTCATTCCGCCACCGGGGATATTGCCGCGCCTGTCTGCTATTGTTCAGCGCATCAAGGCACACCCGAACTATACCGAAGCGATGGGGCAGGATATGGGCATCGTCGGAGCCACGCCCAAACCGCCCGCCAATCCCAAGCCGACCGCAACGGCAGAAGCGCAGCCCAACTCAGAGATACTTCTCAAATGGGTCAAGGGCGCGTTCGACGGCGTTCATATCGAGAGCCAACGCGCAGGGGAAACGACGTGGACACTGATCGGAATGGATACCAGCAGTCCGTATAGGGACTCGCGTGCGCCTCTTGTTGCCGGTCAGCCCGAAGTGCGCCGCTATCGCCTCCGCTATTTCAAGAACGACACTCCCCTCGGCGACTACAGCGACATCATGACCGTTACCACGATTCCGTAAGCCGCAGACAGCCGGGAGACATTCAAGACTATTTTCCCGGCGATGACCTCTTCACGCCCACCGAACGGAGACGCGGACTGCCGCTCGGCAACCAGACCAGCCAATTCTTCGCCAATCTCTATCTCGACCCGCTCGACCACTTTATCAAAGAGACGCTGCACTGTCGTCGCTATATCCGTTATGTAGACGATTTTGTGATTCTGGAGGACGACAAAGCCCTCCTTTGGGAAATACGTGACCGTATTGCGGAATTTTTGGCGAGTCGTCTGCGTCTGTGTCTGCATCCGAAAAAACAGCAGACGATACCCGTTCCTTGCGGTCTGGACTTTCTTGGCTATTTCGTCTATCCGACACATCGCCGTCTGCGCCGTACCAGTGGCTTTCGGTTTGCCCGGAATCTCAAGCGGATGCAGAGGCAGTATCGGGAGGGCGTGATCTCTCCTACTGCTATTCAGCAGCGTATCGCGGCATGGCTCGGTCATGCCAATCATGCCGATACCAACGGATTGAAAACGGCACTGCTTGCCAATGCCGTTTTCAGTCGGGCTTAGATTTACGTGACCGCGTGCTACGGAGTGGTTCGTGGAACGACAACAACCCGAACAACTTCCGCTCTACGAATCGCAACAACAACGAACCCGATAATAGGAACAACAACAGCGGGTTCCGTTGCGCGTCAGCACCCCTCACCTGCCAGAGTTCGGTTTATCATGGTGAACCAGAGTGTGTCTGAGGAGTCCCTTGTGAATCTGAGTCCGGGTTACGAACGAACCGTAGCCGAATATCAAACGGTGTGGCGGCGTCTGGTAGTGTTTTGCGAAGGTTGCCGCCATATATTGCCGAGGATTTTGTCGCGGCAGACAACATCATCGCGGGGAATACCCTGCTGTATGGGGCGACTTCGGGCGAGGTGTATCTGTGCGGCATGGTCGGGGAGCGGTTCGCGGTTCGCAATTCGGGGGCAACGGCGGTTGTGGAAGGGACGGGCGATCATGGCTGCGAGTACATGACGGGCGGAACGGTGATCGTGTTGGGCAGAACGGGTCGCAATTTCGCGGCGGGCATGAGCGGCGGCGAGGCGTTTGTCTGGGACTTGGACGGAACCTTCGCCCAACGCCTCAACACCAACGGCGGCTTGACGGAATTGGAACCCGTAAAGGATGAAGAGGACATTCTGCGTCTGCGGGGCTTGATTGAGGTTCATGTCCGGTATACACGCAGTCGTCGCGGCATCGAGTTGCTGGAGAACTGGGAGAGTGTCTTGCCGCAGTTTGTGAAGGTGGTTTCGGTGGAGTATCGCCGCGCCCAAGAGACGATACAAAGAGAGTTGGCGATGGCTGGACGTTAGGACGCGCTGGGTCGTTGAAACCCCCTCTTCCGAAGTTGGGAGAGGGGGGATTTTTTGTTTTTCCGCATTTTTCCACACTGAGGGAGTATCTTAAAGTTAGGAGATTTCGTTTGTGGGAGTCGGGCAGGGTATAGTTAAGGATATATGAGATTTTCGCTGTTGCGAGGGAGTTCAGAGGATGCCGTTTCTACAATTCAAAGGGCGCAGTGCCGTCGAGACTTATCATTATTCGTTGCCGCATCATGTGCTGAAGTTGGACGCCGAGCGTTCGGTCTTGGGGGCAGACGAATCGGCGTCTCTCGATGGCAATCTGATCATCGAAGGCGATAATCTGCTGGCGTTGAAAGCGTTGCTGCCGACGCATACCGGACGAATCAAGTGCATTTATATCGATCCGCCTTATAACACAGGTGAGGAGGGATGGGTCTATAACGATAATTTGACGCATCCGCAATTTAAGGAATGGGTCGGCGAGACAGTGGGGAAAGAAGGAGAAGATGCCTGTCGCCATGACAAATGGTGCTGTATGATGTATCCACGTTTGCATCTACTCATGCAACTTTTGAGTGAAGATGGCATTATTTTCATAAGCCTCGATGATAATGAGGCGCATAGTCTGCGTTATTTGATGGATGAATTATTCGGTTCCGAGCATTTCATCGGTTGCTTCGTTTGGGAAAGTCGCTTGAATAAAGATAACCGTAATGTAACAGGCGTCTCCGTTGCCCATGAATACGTAATTTGCTACGGCAAAAAAGTACGTGGCGAGCTACGCGATCTCTCTCAATACACCAATCCCGACAACGATCCGCATGGGGCTTGGACAAGCGGAAATATGGTCGGATTGCTCTCGGAAGAAAGGCGTCCCAATCTCCACTATCCTCTTACAAATCCAGAGACAGGCATCGTTTATAAGAAGCCTGAGATGGGCTGGCGGTATGATTCGAATACGATGAAACGATTGATTGCTGAAAAGCGAATTTTGTGGCCCGCACAGGAAAACGGACGTCCGCGCCGCAAAGTCTTTCTCGATGAACTGAAGGATGCTTATACGGGATTTTCCTCTCTCGTTGGGGATGATGTCTATACAAAGGACGGCACACAAGAAATAGAGCGGATATTTGGTCGGCGCGTCATGGATTTTCCTAAGCCGTCGGCATTGATCAAGCAGCTTCTTGAACAGGGAACAGATTCGGAAACCATTGTATTGGATTCGTTTGCAGGAAGCGGTACGACTGCCCAAGCGGTGTTGGAGTTGAATAATGAGGACGGCGGCAATCGTAAGTTCATTTTAATACAGCAGCCGTTCGAGCCAAAGAAATTCGAGACGGAGCAGATCAATATCTGCGAGACGATTACGGCGGAACGGGTCAAGAGAGTGATTGGGGGCTATGCCTATACGGGAACACAGACAGAGACGCTTCTTGAGGAAAAAGTCGGACTCAATACCTTGAAGAAGTCGGGCAGTCTGTTAGAGCGTATCGAGGCGGCGAAAGAGCAAGGCAAGGCGGAATACGACAAAGTGCAGTCCGAGATGAAGGACGGCGTTGTGCGGGTTTTGGGTGTGCGGAATGTGACGGAGAAAACGGAAGGGCTTGGCGGCAGTTTTACTTATGTGAGTGTAAGCGACACGCCGCTTTTGGGAGATTATCGGGATTTGGGTGAGGTTCCGCCGCCTTATGAGGAATTGGCACTGTCTCTTATACACATCTGACGCTGCCGACGAATAGAGAGGTGTAGATCTCGGTGGTCGCCGTATCATT
>ENA-ORBV01006373-ORBV01006373.1-microbial-mat-metagenome-genome-assembly--contig:-NODE-6373-length-20873-cov-5.560348_pt1 | contig 20873 bp, 16 predicted proteins | sample MGYA00237777_ERZ505514 | MGnify/ENA primary metagenome ERZ505514 (study PRJEB26160, sample SAMN06269048) | microbial mat metagenome | isolation source: Oligotrophic lake microbial mat | place... | reverse complement strand
TTCAAGCAGAAGACGGCATACGAGATTCGCCTTAGTCTCGTGGGCTCGGAGATGTGTATAAGAGACAGCCGCAGGAGTGCGTTAGAAGATGTGTGCATCTGCAACAATGGCATCCTTGAAGTTTTCACTTCAAGATCCACTGCAAACAGTCAACAGCAGCAACAACAACACTGCCACAATTTCTGGTAAACTGATCTGTTTCAACAAATGGATCTCTTAATCATCCAACAGCCATCACTTCTTTTGCCAAATGTTTGAAAAATTCAAAATGAGGCTGACTCGGAATTCTGGGCCTCAAAATGCACTGCGCCTCAGTCATTGCCTCACTGGCATGGATGTGCAGAGCTAGCACATTCTCCAGGGAAGAGGTTTCATCACTGTGTTTGGGAGACTGGTCATCTGCCAATGTTGCAGTTTTCTTTGTCTGTTGTGACTTCTGGACAGCTCACAATTGGCATGTGCACATCCATTGACCCAAATCTCCCAACACATTGTGAATGAGAATCTTGACTTTTGAACCCCATGTGGCATCAAAAAGAAACGGTGATTGACACTGACTGCAAAGCATTTGAAAAACTGAGCAAAATCTTTCTTTTGTTGATTTCATCACAACATTCTTGATTTTGCACCATCAAAACAAAAATTGCACCTGGAGATGTTTGTGCAGTGTTCTTGAGAAAAAATGAAGCAATTGAGCTTTTTGCCAAATGAACCTCAATGAAAAAAGTCAGTCTTGTTCTGGTGAATCCATTTTGCATCTGCACTTTGCCGCTAAAACTTGAGCCAGGGGTTTTTTTTTTCCTTCATTTTTGAACGGATCACAAGATGATGTGAAAACCGAGACACATGGAAGTCGATGGGAACACAGCACTGCATGCATGCAAAGTGGCAAACAATCTGTTCACAACACAGCAGAACTGCATTTTGCTGTCCCACAAGCTGAAATGCATGCAACCTGAGGTCAATCAAAACAACACAATGACATGGTTCCTTCCTAAAAAGACGTGTCCCATTTTGCTCTCAGTGGGAAACCAGCTGTTGCCACTCCTGTGAGTCCCATTGACAAGTGATTGAGAAGCCAAGACACATGCACATTGTGCATGGTGATTTTGAATTTTTCAGTGGACAAGACACATTTCATCAATTCTTTCATTGAAAAGACAACAATTTTTAGCAAACCTGGAATCAAATGTTGCATTGCTTTTTGATCACTTGCATTGCAAAAAAGGAAAATGAGTTGATGTTTGCAAAGCTTGCACAAAGAATGCCCACAACTTTTGAATGTCGATTGGACCATCAATGATGACCTTGACAACAAAGATCACTGCCTGCTGTGTGTCATGACAGTGCTTCAAAGTGTTGACTTGGAACATTGTGGATCAATTGACATTCAATTTGAAACAGTTGACGATTCAGTTGCGCATGAACAATTGGGTGCCGCAAATAGAAGAAGACACAGGTTATGAAAATGACAAAATTGATGATCATGACATTTTTTTTTCAACCAACCTGGTTGATGAACTTGCATTGATGTGTCAGTTCAGTCCTGTCGTGTGCGACATCATGTGTAGTCATTCAAGAGGTGCAAATGAAATGCCTTTCAAATTGTTGTGACAATCGATTTTTGAGCTGATGTTGCAAATGAACTTTTCCATGTTTTGAATGTTGCAAAGATGAATGCACTGCAGGTCTTACCAAAGGTCACACAAAAAAACCAATGTTTGTCACTGAGTCAGTCAAAACAACAACAATGAAATGCGACATTGTGTGCAATTCGACAAATCAGACCAAAAAATGATCCAGTCAGCCAAAAAGTGAACTCTTCTTGGTTTAATCCAACAATATGCATTCAATCAACACTCTCTGAGTGGTGCTGGCATGGAAAGGACTGAAACACATCTGCTCTGAATGTTCTGTGTTCTCTCCAATGAGTGATGGCTCTTGGAAGTTGTGCGTCTTTACTTTCCATATACATTCCCGGAACCTCCTGAACTTGAGTTCGTTTTGACCACATGTTGGCTGCAAGCTCCACTTGATAAATTCCGAAGCCATCACGCGTGCGTTACACCACTCTTCATTGCTGCACGTTGTGTTACGCTGCTTCTGTGACACTGCAAATTATCAAACCAAGAAGGACGCCAAGCGGATTGGGCCAAGGCTATCTATTCATAAGCCTTCTACTGGTAGCAGCAGCAGGTTAAAGTTCCGAGCAGATTAAGCTGCTTTGTAGTCTAGTTGGCTCCAGAATTTAGCCAGCTCTCTTGCGACAGACGCTAGATCCATCGCACTGAAGAGAATGTCGATGTTGAAGAAGATGGCGTCCCTACCTCCCATCAACGACGGTATTCTTCCCATGGAAATCCAAATTCCATCATCGCCTACTAGCACTACTACTACTACGGCATGTGCTGCCAGCAGCACCAAGAATGTTAGCGGTGCCAATGATGAAGAACCATCGGCCAAGAGGCGGTTGATATTTACGGAGGAAGATCCAGAAGATCCACAGAAAGCTGCTGAGATACCAGAGGCCACCAGCGGAGGTGTCGCTACAGAAAGAAGTGAGGAGAAGAAAAAGGAGAATTGGCCGGAAGAGACTGGCGCTAGTTGTGCCTTAGCTGGCCATGACGAAAAGAAGAGTGTCACTACACGAAGGGTTACTCGTGCAGCACAAAGAAGGCAGCAGGATGGCGAAAATGTGGATGATGGAGATGGTGGCAAAGATGACGCCATCGATGGTGATGATGAAAGTGTCAAGTCGACGCGAAAAAATCATGGTACTTATCAAGGGGATGGTGTGGACGTGCCCTGGAAGGTGAGGATTACGATGTGGTGTGCTTGTAGCATTCAGTATGCAGGGTCAAATCTCATGACTGCAGTTGCATTTTTCTCGACTTGTCTTCTTGATTTCAGGGTTGTGTTTGTGGTCAAATTCATGCACGTCCTACGCGAGTTTTCTGGATTCAATGTGAGGGACCCTACTGTCACAATGCTTGGTACAATGTTGCATCGGCTTGTATTGGTGGAATGACAGAGGAGCAAGCTGCCCAGTCGGATTGTGCTTGGCAGTGTCACGACTGTTTGAACAAGTGGAATCAACAATCACCGGCTTTCAAAGCCCTACTCGAGTTACCGCACGATGTTCTCTTTCGAATTTTGGAATTTACGGAACGACCTACCCATCATGCTGGAGTATTGGTACATCAATTGGCCCTGGTCACTCCAGTGGCACGACATTTTATTCTTCAAGACAACAACAACTCACGAGAGTTGTGGGACTCCATACTGCAGCACGACTACCAGTTGCCATTGCAACAAGCACAGGACATTCGAAGTGAGAAATCACTGTGGACGAAAAAGCGAGGAGCCGATAGGAAAGGTACCATCTTTTCGTCGGCGGCAATCCTAAAAGCCGCGAGGTCAACCTCAACTACGACTCCTCGAAAATCTACGAGGAAACGAATACCCACAGACTTTTTATCTCCGTGTACCACTCCCGGAGAAACACTGGTTTCTTGCAACAGTATTCCCATGGACAGTGGGCACAACAACAATAAGACCATCAATAAACAGCATCCACGATATCTAGTACAACAACATCATTTGGCCTTGTTGGCTCGAACGGAAGATGCTTTTCAAGAGCTGGAAGTATTGGTTAGGGTTAGGGTCAATGGAGGAAATTTGCAACTACGACGAGCCGCCTTGGCAGGACAGGCAATTCCTCTACGCCTCCTGACACTGCAACGAACACGGCATATTCTTTCCAAGTATGCGCCGATTGACGTCAATCGTCCTCTCGAAGCTACAGGACGGACGTTGCTACAAGTGATTTGTGCCGGAGAATTGTCGGAAAATGTGATTTTACAATGTGTCCAACATTTGTTACAAGCTCCGTATTATGCGGATCCCAATTTGCTGTCCAGGAATGAAGCACCGTATGCCGATCGACCGACGTTGTATTTTGCCATTGCACGGGTCATGCCCAAATTGGTCGAAACCATTTTGGTGCACAACAACAGCAGCAACAAAAACCATTCCGTTCTGACATCCCGTATTACTGGCAAATTTCGCATGACCTTTGATACCTCCAAAGTCATTTCCGGAAGTTTTACACCCTTGGAATATGCTTTGGAAATGCATCGTGTTGAAGTGACTGAACGGGAATCAAGGCCCCCCTCAAATGAACAGCGAACCGTACAACTTCTCATGTCGCCGTATTGGAAAGCTCAATTGCAAGCCTGCATTGACGTCCTGCGTCGATTCACACCCGTCGTAGTGAATACCCGTCACACCGCAAGTCTTTTTAAAACGACCCAAAAGAAACCGAAGCGCAAGGACAAAGTCAACGGAACCAGTAGCCGTGACAAAGGATGATTCCTTCGATTCTTTCCATACAGCAAGATTCAACCAAAGATCAAGTGTTCTTCTAATCCTTGTATGTATATTGTATTAGTAGTTTGAATAGGGTGTTGTAAAGGAAAACTAAGTAACTACTCTAACTAGTAGGAATTGATGATCGCTTTTTCCTATTTCAATTTTTTTTGTTTCCCTTTCTTTACATCCTATCTGCTTGAACTAGCTTTCTATATACGTAGGTGTTTATGGTGACCGCCTAAAATAAGCTTTGAACTGGAAATGATGCTGGTCATGGTGTCGGCGGAACAAATCCTGCCGCCCAGCTGTCGTAGACTTTGGCCGTCTTGCCTTGCAGTGCCAAGGCCAGAGCCTCTCGTACATCGCCATAGCGTATTCGGTCGAGCCATTGATCAAAGGCGGATTGGGCTTCTTGTAAACACGCCACTAGTTCTTCCACATCGACACCCTCGTCCCCCGTAAAATATAATTCTGCGGATGCATCATCGAGTTTGAGTTGAACTTGATTGCGATATAAATATCGTAAATCCAAATCAGCCCCAATCAATTTGGAAATGTCAGGCAAACCATCGTTGTTGCGTATGTACGACTTTTTCCATTGGGGATCCGTGACATCATAGGCCTGCATCGGGTCCTGTTTTCCAAGTAGATTATTGTAATTCAAATTGGTGGTGTACAAGTTCATAGTAGCTCGTACCAAATCCCCTCGTAATGTTTGGGAAGGATTGTATTGTTTCAAGACTCGCACATCCGGTTGGAGCGAAAGGTCGTCGCCGAGGGGTGGTAGAATGGACTGCAGCTTTTGGGTGATTGCAGTACTATCAGCACCATTGCCCTTCTTTAGCGCTTTTGCGAGTTCCAAGGCTGCTTCCAGTAAAAGTCGTTGTTGAATGGCGGGGACTAATGCCTCCACAGGAGCTGTAGGTTTTTCTCGAAATACCATGCGTTGTTCTCCTTCTTCCACAAGGGCGGACCCAGCACTGGGTTTGAAAAGACTTATACCAGATGCACCAATACAAAGAATATTTCTCAATAAATCTCGACGTCGAGCATCGGCAGGCATGACATTCCGGCTAGATTCACTGGCGTCTACTGAAGCAGCCTTCCGAGGAGCCAACTGAAAAGGCTGTTGCTGCGACCAGCCGAACGCCGATTCCACCAGCAGAGCTTGGATTAGAGCTCCTGTTAGAAAGAACAGTAAGTAGGGAAGCTGCTTGTGAAAGGTGCTCATCTTGTAATTACTGCGCTTGATCCTATATAGCTTCAACAAAAATAACCCCAAGTGACTTCCTTGGAAATGGTCTGGTCGATCAGAAATTGCCGTGCTTGTTGGGCTCTATCTATGTGTCATTCTTGTTCAATGAGTTCAATCAAAAATTAATGATGACTGACTCATCACCTCTGTTTCTTAAGACAAAGGTTCAGGTTCCGCAGATATTCTGAGCAGATGTGCGTTCGCACTGAACCTGCCTGTCTGGCTATTTTTCTGACACTCCTATCACTACTGCACTGTATGGCGACTCCACCGTCCCTAGCAGTTGGCTAGCTACTTAGTAACGACAACGTTAGCACTCTACTAGCTACAGCATGGTAGCTAACATCAGTTTACTGGTTGTTTGAGTAACCCAACAAGACAGATGAAAGAAAAGACCACTCACTCATCAGTAGTAAAACCCGGTAAACTGCCAACCATTTGGGTACTTTTTATTTGAAACCACCATTGCGGATCGTTTGTCAAGCCACTACAAACTAAAAATAACTTCAACCCAAGCAGTCGCGAAAAAGGGAGCAATTTAAATTTGTGTGGCAGCCAAAAGCACCCGTTGAATAGTGGGAAAGTAGAAACCATTCTCCAAAAATCCAAACTAGTAATGGTTTTTTTTATTTGCTACTACTCATCTTCATTCCAATTATTGTCGATTTCCATTCCAATGCTCATTTTATCCTTTGGCGATTTCCGGACCATCATCATCCTTCTTCTTCTTCTTTGTAGTGGTTGGTGTCTGTTTTTGACTGCCCCAACCACCACCTTTGCCTTCTTCTTGATTTTGATATCGTTGTTCTTCAGTGCCTTCAAAGGCACCCAAATCGGCATCTTGACCACGCGCGGCACGTTTGCGGGGAGACGGAAGCAACACTTGATCAATCAATCCGTACTGCACCGCTTCGTCACTGCTCAAATAAAAACTGCGTTTGAGGTCGTTTTGAATCCGATCGATGGGTTGTCCGGTCAGGAGGGAGATTTCTTTTTCCATGCGATCGTTCCACAATTTGACATTTTTGACTTCCAGCGCAATGTCGGTCGCTTGTCCACGAAAGGCATTTTCCATGCCAATGCGTTGGAGCATAAAGCGGGCATTGGGAAAGGCGCTGCGCTTGCCTTTGGTGCCCACACTGGCCAGGAGAGACGCCATGCCCCCACACAGACCCAAATTGACCGTTTCGATCTCACAATTTTCCTTGGTTTGCAACAACAAATCATAGACCGCCAACGCCGGTCGCAACAAGGCCCCGGGACAATTGAAATAAATACTAATGGGTTCGCGAGGATTTTCCTTGCGCATGTACAAAATAATACTGATGAGTTCGTTGGCATAACTCTCGTCAATGAATTTATTCACCATCAAGGTGCGGTCCCGGTACATGGCCGAATCAATCGAAATAAATTGCGTGTACGAACTGCCGGGTGCCTATGTTGTTGGTAGTGGGTGGTAAGTGAAGAACTTGTTAGACATTACACGCGGGACTATCTGCGTCCTCATTCTTCACGCACACACACTCGACGACCAAACATACCTTAAAGGGCACCATGGGGGTTTGACTGGGCATTCGAATGTCGAGAAAGAGACGAGTGCTGCTACTACTGCTTTGTCGTTGAGACTTGCTCGTATGGATTCCCTGTGCTGAAAAAGCGTTGACGGTGGTACTGCACAAGGCAGCGGCAAGAACAGCAGCCAGAGCTGCCAACCGTGTCGAAGTCGTCATCATGGTTAACTGTATAATGCAAATGAAAACCGAGAGATCGATCGATCAGCTGTTTGTACAGACTGGAAAGCTAATTGCCTCACTCAGTAGTGTCCTCCAGGAAGTCCAGGAGAGTCGAGGTGTTGTTTCTTCTACTTCGTCCGCAGAGAAAACACCGTCGTTGTAGAGAAGGTCGAGGCGGCTGTTGTTCGAACCGATCAGCTGTGCCAGGCGTAAGCAGCTTGTTGTCTGTGGGTTTATTGTGCCATTGTGCGTTCATGGTGTGATGTCGATCAATGATGTGTTTCCGATCCAAGATCCATGATTCTGTGACTGCCGAGGGACAGACAGAAAAATTAGCGCTAGGGTGAAACTTGAAGATTTTCATGGGGGCAATTCCACAACAATTGTGCAGGTTTGGAAAGCCCCACGCATTGACTGTGCTCAAAAGAAGACAGTCATGTGTGTTGATCATCCATTTGCAAGTGAAGCATGGTGATGACTAAAAGAAATGCTTGGGTCTCCATCAAGAGGAACTTCTGGTGTGCAAACCGACCGGACAAATGCTCATCTTTCAGTCCCCTGAGTTCCGAAATGATTTGGCTCTGGCACCAGCACTCAGCCGTGCCAACTGTGAAACAGGGTTGCACACACACTTGCATGCATGCATGCCATGTTCCCCTGATTTCTTCCATCATGCAATGCATGTTTCAGGCCATTTTTTTCATCTTGAAGACAGTTGCTCCAAATGGTCGTGCAATTGTCCACTGGGTTCCACATCTTTCACGTCAGGCTCAAACGAACAGTTCAAATTGTGCAAATCGATCAGTCCTTGAAGAATTCGAAATGCATTTAGCCACGCGTTCCCCCCAAGTGTCAAGCAGCACTCAGCAGACGCATTCATGTGTTGCAAGATGCAAACGCGTTCCTGCTCTCTGCGGGTTTTCCGAACAGTGGGTTCCAATGCTGCAGTGTCAAACCCACAGCACCAACCTTTCTGTTCACATGGTTGACCACATGGTTGAAGCATGAGGAATCTTTGCAACGGTGGCATCTTGTGACTCTCAATTTGTCTGCGGCCAAAAGAAATGCTTGGGTCTCAATCGAGAGGAACTTCTGGCATGTGAACCAACAGGAAAAACACCCATCTCCAGCTGAACATCCATTGGTTTTGCAATTCAGTCAACACAGTGACAACTGCCGGAACTGAGTTGTCTTTTGCAGGTTTGATTTGCAATTGAAAGATTCAAAGAACAACTCCTTTTCAAATGGGAGTTTTGAGTGGGTTGAAGTTGAAGCATGCTTTTTCAGTTTTTTGCAAAATGATGACATCTTTTGCAGTGTTGTTTTCATGTTTGTCAATCAGACACATCCTCCAGTGAAGGCTTTCCTGGTTTGGAAAAACGCAGTCAGATGTCAACCGTCAGCCACATTTCTGACCAGTCATGTTGGGAACTGCATGAAGGTTCTTCAGTTCATTGTTGCCACAACAGCAGGGTGTTCCATCCACTGATGAGGTCAGTCAGCAACCAGCAAACCTCAATCCACAGGGGTGGTTGCTGCTTTTTCAAAATCACATTGACCCTAACCTGAAGAAAACAAATTTTAGCGTCATGGCGACTGCTGTGGTATGATGCCATGAATCACAACGCCATAAAAAAAGCAAAAAAGGGTGTTTCCTGAGTTGTACGTGGTACTGGCGCGTACTTCCAGTAGCTAACTACTACTAGCTAGTAGCTAGCTAGTTAAGTAGATAGCTAGCTAGCCATCATCAATACATCGTAGTGCTGAGCCGATCAAGATCTTTCGAGCTGTTAGGATGCAGCCACACAGAACTTCAACATACTTGTTCACATAGCCAGAATGGCAAGCCATACAGTAGCAGGGACCAGTTGTGCAAACTACTGCAACTAGGCTACTGCATTGCAGAAAACAATACATTGCCCACACAGCATCCCCACATCTTCAGGATGACCGCGAAACAAGTTGTCATGGCAATGCCGGATGGCCGATATCTCGATGTGGCGACACGCGAAGGTTCGGACAAATTTTTAGTCTCGCACGGTGCGTCTTTATTGGTAGGATCAGAGGATGATGGCATGCAGACCCCAACCGTGGTTTCTGTCTATGCATCTTTGGAGCAAGCAAAAGGCCTGCAAAAGAAGAAGGAATATTGGAAGTGGCTTTCTAATAAATACTATCTGATTTGGATCGTCACCCACAAATGTTCTACCGAGGCCTTTCAAGAGCACGCCAGCAATGAGACGACATTAACAGCTTTTGTGCATCACTTCAACCATGTGGTGCAAGCCATGGCGAAAAAGAAAACGTGGAGAAAGACAGGCAAAAGTGCAGAAGATTACTTTCCTTTCTTGCTAGACTGTGTTTATACCTTGTGTATTCATGCTTCCTTTGTCAAGGCATTTCTCGCTGCAGGAGGCGACCGATCAATCGTGACGCTGTGCGAGTCCGCCCCCCGAAACGGAATTAATACTGGTTCTTCCAAATGCATAATCGGTATTTGTCGCAATCTGCTCCGAAGCTTGACTATCGATAATGACAACTTCGACACGGATGCGGCCTTTCTGAAACTGGAAGAAAGTGGATTCCTTTTTCAGGCGTTGAGCTGCTTCAGGTATTGGGACGGAAGCAAAGGCGAAACCCCAAGCCATTTCATCGACCTATTCCGACTCCTTCATACAAGTATAGTTTTCAACTTGTCAGAAAAGTGCAAGAAAGGCAAGCCACTTGGTGATCTCTTTGTACAGTTGCTTAATAGGCCGCTGCCGCCTGTCATCGCGGACGAAGTCCAAAAGATTGTTGCCACTGTGAATCTCATGAGTGCAGAAGATGCCAGTGACAAAGCAGCAGAGATGTTTGTGTTTTGCAATTACTGCAAAGTATCAGAATCCGACCTTGAAGAACTAGGCGAATATATTAGCCTGTGTACCGCTTGCAATAGGACTGGATACTGCTCACGAAAATGTCAGGTACGTATGTTGTTTTACCTGGAACAGCTTAGCCTACTGGTACCAATAAGAGTCCTCTCACGAGACGAGCGGCTGCCATACTATTGTATTTTGTGTACCATGTGCTTTCGCTTGAACAGGTAAAGGACTGGGAAAACCACAAATGCTGGTGCAAGCTAGATCAAGAACAACGTGATCATCGATTCACAAATGGGCTATCTAAGAGTCGCGGCAATATGGCCCTGGCTTTCATTGAAAAGAACATGTCGAACATTATTGAGCAGTGCAACACTTATTGTGAGGAAAATGGAGTAGACGAAACTGAGATCCTCATGGAAGTCGACTTATCCAATCATAACCCAGCGCTTACTGGCCAGATCCAGTTTACATTGGCGTAAAGTTTCTTTGACAGAAAGCAGGACAGAAAGCAGGGGCATTATTCGGATTGGTTTGGTGAGGACTTTTGGGAGAACATCAAAAAAGAGCACAAACGTATGATACCAAACCAACTCATCTATATTTGCCGATTCCCTGATCTAACAGCTTCCTGTGGAGGTATTTCGCCAGGAGGCCTTTATGAAGTCGATTAAGAAAAGCAGGAAAATGACGTCTATGTAGACGAAGAAATTTATACCACGGGAAGGGTCCGCAAAACACATAAAAGGAAAAATTCAAAATTAGAATAACGATTTATTATCCTTCCGTATGGAGAAGGAGCTTATCAACAACCATGCAGCCCCTTTTATAGCGCAGTACCTACCAGCCAAAATATGACAGGAAGCCACAACTTCTTTCCTCATAGGGGACAAATTTTGTCGGCCAAATGCCTTGTCGATAGGCTCGATCGGCAGCTTCTTCGTACCTCCAAGGAATGTGAGAAAAAATGGGATACAAATTCCCCAGGGGCCATACAAAATCAATCGGTGTGACGAGCCAATCTTTGAGTGGAACCCCGGCATAACCATCGTTTTTGGATCCATCTTGTCGGTAATACAGATCCAACGAAAAGTCGGTTCGACCCACTCCATGACTATTGTCGTAATCTTCATCCAAATACAGTAACAAGTGACCAGTATGGGTCAAGCCCGGAAGTGGAATATGCGCCGCAAAATCGGAATTGTATACCATGCGTACAATGGATAAATTGTCAATGGATTCCATTTTATTTTTAAAGGCTTCGTTGCCCGTCTTGGGCATGCCCACACTGTAACTTCGGATTGCGCGATTGGGAAAAACTTGCAGTGCCAAGATGGACGCCAAGAATAAACTTTCCGATCCTCCCAGAGAATGACCACACGTGATTATATTGTAGGTGCTTGGGTATTTGGACACGACGGCCTTGACTTGGTCGGCCAGATTTTTGTAGAGTTTTTTCTTGGGATCAAACAGTCTCGAGTAGAATCCACTATGTACTTTGCCAAAGGGACCCAGGGTGCCAGGTTTAGTAGAAGAGCCCCTCAAGGTGGAATTCGTGGCCGTGTCAGGGATATCACCCGTGGATCCACTGCCACTTGACGAAGTGTCGACGGGAGGTAAGAGAAATGGGGTCAAACACAAATCAATGTCGGTCCAGGTATCCTGCTCTTCTCCATCGGTACCACGAAAGGCAATGTAAATTGATTTTGTAGCATTGGATACGGCGATGGTAGCTTGCAATCCATTGTCGTCATCATCGAGAAACGACACGGGAGTAAAAGGAGTTGTGGAAAAGGCAAAGGCCGCCGATTGGATGCTGCTCATCTGCATGTAGAATAATCAAACAAAAAGTAAGCAATGACAACAATACCATCCGTGTCGACTGAAAATGCATGTGCTATGTATACGTTACCCCATACTTACGCTGTAGATGAGGTTCCCGAGTCGTATGGATTCAAAAAATAAATCATAACGTGGAATCTCGTCGCGGATTAAGATACTACTCCTGCTGCCGCTGTCTGAGACATCTTGGCCTCTTGCTTGTTGCAGTGGAAGGATGACGCCGCCAAAGAATAGCAGCAAAGAAAGGAGGATATTTCGAGCATCCAACATCATGGTTGGTTGCTGCTGTTATGAATGTTGTTGTTTCGTACAGACGTAATTACACAAGCCCACCCCAACTAGTGGAGAACCTATTCACTATGCTTTCTGTTGAAGACGCTGTGACATTGGTGTAAAACAACACTTCATTTTATTCGAATTTTAAAGCCGAAAGCAGGGTTGTCCAAGGTGCGCCTATACTGAACGTTGTTTTGGGGATCATGATTGGCGCTCCCTAACGCCGGGTATGGACCTTACAGTAGGTATCTGGCAATGCTCATGGTGCACCTCCCGGCGGTTACTGCACTAGCTAGTCTAGCTATTACTATGGTAGCTATGTGCTAGTGCTAGTGCTAGTGCTAGTGCTAGTGCTAGTGCTAGTCTACCTAGCTAGCTAGCTAGTAGAGCTAATGCCTACTAGTAGAGCTAACTAGCTACTGCATTGGCACAACTTTGATATCTACAAATTGGCTGGTGGTGCAGCACAATGCGCACTGTCACTAGCTAGCTAGCGAGCTACTGCATTACTAGCTACTCTACTAGCTAGGTAGTAGCTAGTAGCCTGTTATGTTACTGTGCTGGATTTGACGGAACAACGAAGACCACAATCATTATTTTCGTTCCGTCAATAGGAGTAGGGTTAGGGTTTCGTTTCTCGTTTGGTTGGCCCTTCATTTCATCCACGTTTCTGATTGGCTTCGCGTCTGCCAACCATGACCATGGCATACTGTACGCGATGGGAGCGCTGCAGTCGCATACTTCAAGTACTAGCTTTTGCTAGCTAGCTACTATAGAAGGAATCATTCATTGTGTACGACCTTGCTGTTTGATCGAGTTCGGTTTCTGGCACTCCTTGTGGTACTTGGGCTTTCTTTTCAGTGATGCTGCCGTTGGTGCTGTTGCTACTGTCCTTGGATGAGGGTACATCCATTGACTTTCCTTTTGATGCGGATGATGACGATGATGACAGGGCAGTATAACATATTCCCAATAGACAGACAACGTCTACTGTAAACAAGATCATTTCTATTCCTTGGATCAATACATTGTTGGATCCCAGCGTTTGACTGTCCACGGCAGCAAAGACCAAGTTCAAAGCCACGAGGCCCAAATTGACAAACACAGCTGCACATTCCCATATCGTCACCGCACCTCGCAAAAAGCGCCACAAGGAAACCTTTGTCAAGCGTTTAAAGATATGGGTCGAAAGCAGAGCAAAAAACCAGGAGATACCCGCCAGCAGTGCCGTATAAAGTAACTTGACATGTTCATTTGCATCCTTAAAGGCTTGTAAACGGGCATAATCATGCACGGTCAAATATCGAGTCGAGGTTGTATCGGACGTTCCCAATAGATTGTAAGGATGATCTTCCAATCGTTCCAGGTTGATTTTGTCTTCATTCGACACCAGCGAAGCAATTTGTTCCGCCTCGTCCATGCTATAGTAGTGACGGGTGTCATCAAAGACGGGAATATCACTAAAAGCTTGTTGCATCATGTTACAAGCGAGGGGTGATTCTATCAATCCGTCAGCTCCAGGATTGGAACAGTAGGGATTGTGTCGACTGTATTCGAGAAGGTCCTGGTAGGCTCCAATAGACGCTTGCATGGCCAGTACCGCCAAGAAAAACATGGGCATGAGACCACCTTTCAATAAGGAAGCAACAATTTCCACCGCTACCCTTCTCAAGGCCAAGTCCACACGATCCTCGAGACGTTGTTGGTTGTCGATATGTTTGCTTTTCGTTTCGATTTTGATTCTGTTCTTGTCGGAATGACGACGCATAGGAGGACGGTCCATGCTAGATGGGACGTAGATTTCATTGACCTCTTCACTTGGCCCAAGAATCGCGTGGTCCATCGTCATGGGTGGTATGAAGATTTCATTTGCCTCCTCGCTATCATCAAGCATCGAATGGTCCATGATAGGTGGAATGTAAATGTCATTATCCTCTTCGAAATATGTACTTGTAGTGGTACCAACGTTTTCCCTTATTGGTAAAGGGGCATAGGCAGGTGATGCTGACAATAATATTGAACCTCCTTTTTGTTGATTTCTTACAAGTATCTGAGTTTGACAGTATGGACATGATACTACAGCTGCAGCCGCAGCCGCAGCCGTGGGACTTGTGAGGACAAACCTATCCTGATGTATCTTCATCATTTGTTGTTCCTTCTCCTCCTCCTCTTCTTCTTGTCGAGTAATTGTGTACTGTATAGCCAAACGAGCTTGACGCAAGACCCAATACGTCAAAGTTCCCGCGACATAACTGGCAAAGGTAAACATGGCCCAATGTTTATATTGACCACTCTTGTCTTGTATGACATTGGAAGAATAATTGCTATATCGTACCAAAGATCCCGATGTGACAGCAAAGGGGAAAATGAGTCCCATGCTGCACCATATCGGCCATTTGGAACATTGCTTCGGTAGCGTCACGGCCCAAATCAGTAGATTCATAAAGTTCCAAAATATGGCCACACAGTAGGACATGTTCATAAAGCCATAAAAGAGATACGACAAGCCCAAGCTGGCACCAAGCCCCACTATAGCTAGTACCATGACCAAGATCCAACCCAAACGATTCAAACTTTCACTCGAAGGGAGTTCCTCGTCGTCATCATCGTCCTCGTCTTCTTTTTCTCGCAGTGGCTGTTGTGGAGGTCCACAGCTGCTGCAATGGCTCGGCTGGATGGTATGAGTATGACAGCGGCAGTCTCGGCAGCCGTAGTTTATGGATGCACTCGCTGTGCTGCTCCTACCATTATGACTGGAACCATCCGCAACACTTTTTGGCTTGGTAGTACTTATTGTGCGGCTACCACTTTTGCTTTTCCGAGGATGATGATGAAAGAGATCAAACGCATTGGGGCCTGCTGTTTCATCCAACATTGTGTTCAGGGCAATCAATGAACCAATCCTGGCCGCACAGGGGAATAAGAGCTGCAGCTACTGGTAGCTTGAACAGTTGTAGATAGATTGACATACAAAGGCAATGTTTCACATATGAAAAAACGCTCATTCTTTGAGTGGATCTTTCTCGTTAGAACCACTTTAAAACACCTTAGCTTGAGGTAAAACCCCGGCACAATAAAGGCTGACTACATCTGCGGAAGGTAAGTGCCACGTACCAGATCTTGTTCCACCGCGTATGTACAGTAATTGTGTTTGAATTGTGTATGCAATGTTCGAAGCGCGGTTCTTTCGCGACAATTGAGAAAACTCCTCCAGACTTTTTTCCACAATTAAGCAGCTCTTCCGCCAAATTTATCAAACGGCCTTTTTTCAGGTGAAGGCTCATCCATGGGTGTCCCAGTGACACAAACATGGTGACTGTGTGGTAGGTGCTGTCACTGCCATGGGCACTTTGTTGGTTCAAATGGAGCAGAAGTGACGCCAGTGCATTCATTTTCATTTCTCCCAGTCATTGGTGCAATGTTTTTTGTCGATTTGGCACTCACACGACCAAATCCACCAGCTGGACAACGCTTGTCAGGAACCAAACACACAGTTCTTTCATGTCCCAAGTGCAACTTCTCATTCAGACACTTTTCCAGACACCTCAAACTTTGCATCAACTGGCATCACCTCCGATCTCAACACAATCCAAACACTGTCACACTCATTTTTCTTTCCTGACGGTCGACTTTCATCGCTTGTCTCTGATGCGTCTCCACTGCAACACAACTCGTCGGTCGCATGACACACAGTGCAACGTCAATCAAAACTGGGCAAAGTGACAAGAGTGACACAACAACGGCTGACCACTGTCAGACATGCATTTGTTGCCAGCCGTCAACCTTGAACATTTCACATTCCCCGTCACCAAACTTTCAATTTGGCACGCAAAACTCATGTCTGAAACATTTCGTGACCTCAACCACAAAAAGAAATTGATTCAGTCAGCTGCGTGAGCGACGTTTGTGCGTTCTGTTCATGGTCCAACCAAAAGAAGCTCTTGGGGTTTCTGCCCCTCAATCTGTTGTCTTGTTGCATGGTGGAGACAAGGGGATTGGGTCAAACCAGTCTGTCTGTCAAGTCGCCATGCTTCACGCCACAACCATTCACGAGGAGTGGATCCAAAGCATGGGCCAGTGCCACAGGTCCAAGAAAATGGGAAGTCAGAATGAAACAGCGCTTTGACAGAGCAAGCAGTTCAGTTGAAGTTGGCGAGCAACCCACCAGGCACGTCAAGCGACTCAGAATGTCATCTTGTGAATTGATTTCTGCTTCAGATGATCCACATCAACATTCTGTCTGGGTCCTGAATGCAGTCAAAACATTTCTGACGGTGTTTGCTGAAGAAAACATTGTCATTCTCAAGCTGACAAGAACAAATTTGGACCACTTTGAAGATTCGCTTCACGCTGTGAATTCAAGGAGAAGCAGTTTTGTGGCCATGTTGTCACGCTGTTCTTTGAACCACTTGTTGGTGGAATCCAACTGACATCACCTGCATTGGCATGGAATGGCCAAAGTTGGGAACACTTTTTTGAGCTTGCAATGGGAACAGTCAAATCCATGGGCACGCTCAGCAGACCGCCCCATGCGCTGCGTGATGAGTGAATCAAAGATGAAAAATCAGCACAGCAAGCAAAGTTGCAACAGACGTCAACAGGCGCAATGTTTGCCTGGCATTTTGATGAGCGCCAAAATGAGATCACTGGTGCAGGTGGTCCTGTGGCAGCGCGAGGGTCATTCAACCTTGCCACGCTGGGTTCAACAACTGGCGTCAGCTCCCAGAGCTTGCGCTGGGGGTGCAATGTTGCGGCCGGGATCACTCCTGCGAACCTTTCCACTTTGGGACAAGCACCCAACAACGCAACGTCCAATGCTTTGGCATGTGAAGAGTTTGGCCTGGGAGGTGAACATGCTCCAGTCATTGCAATGCAAAAGCACCAAAAAGAGATCATTGCCAATTCATTTCCAAAGCAACAACGCTAGAAAGAGTTCAAACACTTTTCTTCTTCGCTCACTTTTGCTTGTTCAACATGACTTGCTGACTTTGTGCGCATGAGGTCAAGCAGTGATTGTGCAAACAAGTTGTCATGATCTCACTTTGGGTTTTTGAAAACATGATTTCAGATGAATTGTTGAACCTCATTTGTGAATTTTTGTTGTGGGCTGTGAGAAACACAAGCTGACCACAAGGTGCAGCCTTTGAACTGTGAAATTGCACTCATGTTGAAAAAAAGAAGGAACACAAATGGGCACATGTTGTGCAATCAACCAGTTCAAATCTGCAACAGAGCAGCGCCACTCACTTGTGATCAGCTGCTGACAATGGCAGTTAACCAAAAGAAATTGTCTTTGCATCCCTGCTTGATCAAGAAGACAATCCTGAAATCTGATCTTCATGCCCCTGAATTGTCACTCGATCACCACAGACATCCATTCGGGTCAAATGACGCTGTCCGCATTTGCTGAACAATGCAGATTCAGTTGTCTCAAGACATCTCACAACTCAGTCATTGCATCAGGTGAAAAAACACATCCTTGGGCCCACAACAGATTCAAGAGGTTGACACGAGCTTCTTCCATTCAGTTTGTCCAGGAGCCAACCATCTCGATTTTGGACCTTGACAAGAGGGGTTTTCTTGGACGAAACAACATGGTGTTCTCTTAGACAACATTGGTGTCGCTGTGGCAATTGAAACAATGACAAGCCCACAACAAAATCAAAATTGATTGAAAAACGAACAAGGATTCAATGTGTGATCAACCGTCATCAAAACATTGTCATGTTGTTTGGTCTTGCACATGCAAATTTGTCAACAGAATGCGATTGCAGCTCAGTTGTTGCTCAATGCTAACTTTTCTTCAACACAATCAGAGTTCTTGTTCGTTCTGGTTGACATTGACATCCATCTTCTGAAGATGCAATGAATGAGTGTTGTCGTTGCAAAACTCCGCAACTTTTCTTCAACACAATCAGAGTTCTCGCATTGAAAGAAATCTGATTTTTGTTCATTCTGGTTGACATTGACATCATCCATCTTCCAAAGATGCAATGAATGAGCGTTGCAGTTGCAAGACTTCGGATTTGCCTTGCAACAAAAATTCTGGATGCATGCCAGCTTGTGAGTGTGGCGCCCAACGAGACAAGAATTTGTCAAATCAAAGCCAATTGGTGAAACACAGATGGACCATGTTGTGACCAAATTGCATTCATTCCATTGATGATGAAATGAAGCTCCACTTTTTTTTGTGGTTTCTGCTGCCCCAAACAAACAACAAAACTTGCATGGGAGTTGTGACAAAACTGACAATCTTTCCTTGGACACAGCATGCTTGCTTAGGCCCCATTGCATCAAACAACAAAAAGTGAACAATCACCAAACACAGGTTTTGAAAACAAAGCTTTTCCAAAAGACACAAGCTCTCATTTTCCACACTGCATTTGTGCCTCACAACAATGCTTCAAGTGGTCAACTTGCGAATCTGTCCATTTTCATGACAATTTTGGCAGTCAAGTTTTGTTTGTTTCGCCAACAGTTTCACATGCGTCAACGATGACTGCAGAGTTGTTTGAGCTGTGCAACAATTGTGCACAAGCTCAAAAGAATTGCAAATCAAATGAAATGCAACGTGAAACAAATTTGAATCATGATTGTTTGGTGAACTTAAAAAAAATCAAACAAATGTTTCACTTCAATCCAATTTGACTGCTGCTCTTCGACTTGCCATTTTTCAAATCAGTGAAATTGAAGTTTTGAGTCCAAGCGCTGCAGGATTTGACAAACACAATTGACAAGTTTTGTTGGGATTGAATTGTGCAAGATGCAGATTTTCAAAAACCGATCCCGGACTTGAAAATGTGTTTTGGTTTTGGTGTTGATCATTCAAAGAAAAAAAGACAAGAGCCGACAACGTCAAGAGAAGACGCATGCAGTGCACAGAACGTCATCGGGCAGGACTCACTTCTGGGTTCGACTCACGGAACTGACACTCTTTGGTTTCGAGGAAGCAGTCAGCACAAGCCCTGCAGATCATTGCCAATCAAAAAGAATGTTGCTCATGAAAGCAACGAACACATCGTCAATGATGATGTCAGAATGTCGCCTGTCCAAAATGACGGCTGTCCAAACTGACTGTTGCAAAACGACTGCAAGATGTCTTGTTCTGTTTGGCACAACACGAGCCATCATGGCGACGACAGTCATTCCCAATTGAATGACAAGTCCACAAAACGCACGCCGATTCTTAACGCAGACGCAGCATTCATCTCAACAGAGAGACGATTGCGTCAATGGATCTTAGGCCGAACATCTCTCGAATGTCACATTTGCTTTTGGTTTGTTCGGAGCGCACCATTTTCATTTGCAAAGCAACTCAAAAGTCGTGTGGCTTTTGGCGCAGCACACACATGTTTTGTGGTTTGGAAAGTCAAGATGTTGACAACAGGTGTGATCATCAATGCACACGTTGTGGTGTGGTCAATTTTCTGCTTCAATTTGATTGAATTGACTCTCAGAAGATGCATGCGAATTGAATGCTGCCAAAAGAGTCTGCAGTCCCCTGTCATTGTCAGACAAGGTGAAGAACTGACCATGACAAAACAATTGGCTTTGAACCCCACCTTCTTTTTCCGCTCAAACCATCAAAACACGTTTGGTGGGCAATCTGGACCTTTCCCTGTCACATTGAAGCAGACCACCGGTACGCACTTTGTCAAAAGTTCATGCAGGTCATCGCTCCTAAATCATTTTTTTCGAACCATCTGGCAGAACTAAAGTTAGTAGACCGAACTGACGCATTTGACACAGCAACTGCTCTGAGTAATTATTAGGTTCTTTTATCTGCAGACCGTTTCTACTGCGGTAGTAGGTAGTTATTGCCTACTGGACGAGAATGACGGATGGTAGTACTAGCTAGAATAGGCATCTGCACATGGCCACTATGCTTCTTTTTTTACCGAATAGTTCATCGTAATGTGGTACAATTAGGAATTTTCTGTAATGAAGCTTCAATCGTTCTGACAATTAGGGTACCGGATACCTCATTACTTGATAGCTGGCGAGATTTTATATTGTGGTTTGCTTTAGATTTGATTCCCGCTTTTGAAAAGAAAAGAAGTTTTAGTAAGTTTGAAATTCCATGCGACAGTCCAATTTCGAACGATTGCCTTCTCACTGGCGACAATATTGTCGTGTTGGGGCAAGTAACCATTAAACAATTCTTCAATCCAATGAAAAGTTGTTCTTCGTGACTTTGATTCATTAACTCCTCTTACTACCGAATGACGTCGCGGGCGATACCGGCATCTTGATGACAGAATATTATAGGCAATACTTCCAAGTGCAATTATAAGAAGAGGTCGGGCAATATGTGTGGCAATTTTGCGAAACTGTCTTTTCTACGCAATGGGCTCTGTAGCTAACGTATCGAAATGATACGACAAATGATGGATTCGGATCGGTTTTTCAAGTTCACTTTTGGTAGACTAGTCTAGCTACTACTTGAAGTAGATGACAAACAGTAGTCATACTGTAGATAGTGGTAGCACTAAATACTGTAATACTTGGAGTAAATACCTACTATCATAGTACTTT
>ENA-ORBV01006371-ORBV01006371.1-microbial-mat-metagenome-genome-assembly--contig:-NODE-6371-length-20879-cov-6.116720_pt1 | contig 20879 bp, 25 predicted proteins | sample MGYA00237777_ERZ505514 | MGnify/ENA primary metagenome ERZ505514 (study PRJEB26160, sample SAMN06269048) | microbial mat metagenome | isolation source: Oligotrophic lake microbial mat | place... | reverse complement strand
TGCTGCCTCCCGTAGGAGTCTGGCCCGTGTTTCAGTGCCAGTGTGGCCGTGTGCCCTCTCAGGCCGGCTACCGATCGAAGCCTTGGTGAGCCATTACCTCACCAACTAGCTAATCGGCCGCGGGCTGTTCCTTCGGCGCCTTACGGCTTTTCCCTCTCGGGATTATGCGGTATTAGCGTCGGTTTCCCAACGTTATTCCCCACCAAAGGGTACATGACCCACGTGTTACTCACCCGTACGCCGCTTTACTCAGGTATTGCTACCCTTTCTCGCTCGACTTGCATGTGTTAAGCGCGCCTCCAGCGTTGATTCTGAGCCGGGATCAAACTCTCGTTTGAACCGTTAGTTAACAGACCTAACACCCCAAGCACCATTTAACCAGTGCCCAAAATGCCAGATCTTAGTCGCCTCAGATGTTACTCAAATATTACTGACGAGTTCGAACTTCGCATCCAATCAGGTTGTCAAACAACTGACTAACAACAGTGCGATCAAAAAGAAAGCACCATCACTAGCGGCCTCGAAAGGCGGATCCGAGGTCATTCCGACTTGGCTATCAATAGCCAAGAGGAAATCACAAGGAAAACTCAAAAATTCTATCTTCAGCAAGAAGTGCAGCGGTATGCTGCCACAGGTGGTTACATCCCAGAGATTCGGCGCAAATGCCTGGCAATCTCAGAAACGCGATCCTAGCAACCCGACAAGTCCAGTCTCGCCGGCGAATCGCCCTACCGTCAATCTCGTTTAACCATCTACTAGCCTACTCACCAGTTCGGCCCCTGTCAATCTTTTTCTTCTTTTTCTTCTCCCGTCAATTTCTTCAGGCAGCCGCATTTTACATCGGCATTTCTGTGAGATCTTTTTGGGGGAAGATCGAAGCGGGCGGGGTTTGTCGCACCAGCAGCTGGGATCCGCGTCGCCGCGCATCCACGAGTTTTAGATTAGCAAAGGGTGGCGGGCTTGGCAAGGCCAGAAGCAAAGAAAGTTTCGGTTGCGTGTTTTTTTCCGCCGAAGGGGGTAAGGGAGGAAGAGCACGATCGTGGGTAAGTATTTGATAGGAAAGGGGTCTACCTGGCCATGCCGCAAAGAGGGGCGGACGGTGAATAAAGTCTACGATATGGTGGCGCGAGTGCGAATGTTGATCATTGCCCCACCAGAATCGGCTGGCTGCGGAGGCCCGATGATTGTTTTTTCCCCGGATGAAGGCGTTTTTAGGTTGGCGGGGATGATTTGGGGCGACGGTGAACGGGGGACTAGGCTTCGGGCTCGTTGTCAGTTGTCACATCGGTAATCTCACGCCCGGTTGCCACATTGGCGACCTCGCGACGACGGACGACGCCGGTGGGCATGCGGTACCAAGTGGTAACGAGCAGGGCGAAGAGCAGGGACATCGAAGCGAAGGTGGCGGCTCCGCCAATGATCATGTAGTCTACGCTGCGTCGCGGGGCGGGGATCAGTTGCAGCATCACCAGGGTGGAGATGGCGAAGGTGAACACCACGCCAGCCACCAACAACGCCGAGCGGAAAAACCGCGGGGGCATCACCTGTCAGTGTACCCCGCGGAGCAACTCTTCGGCGTGGAGCGCGCCGGCGGGGGACTCTTCGTGTTTGAAAAACACATAGACATCGCGGCCGTCGCGTACCATGCCTTGCACCTTGGTGCCGATTTCGGCGCGTTCCGTGGGCGTGTAATCTTCCTTGCGGAGTCGGAAGTAGACGAAGGATGCGGTGAGGCGTTCGGGTACCACGAGTTTCTCGCTTTCGGCCAAGCAAAGTGCGGCGTTGTATTGAGTAAGTAGCGTGTAAGTCTCTTCGGCAAACCAGGACTGATTCCGGAATTCGAATGCCAGGGGGATATCGGTGGGTGCGGCGGCGAGGAATGTCGCCAGCTTGTCCGTGTTGAGGGCGAAATTAGGCGGTAGCTGAATGAGCACCGGGCCGAGCCGGCCCATCACACGCAGCGGATCGATGGCGCGGAAGAAGATGGAGGTAAATTCGGTGACGCCTAACCGGTCAATGTGGGTGATGCGTTGATGAGCCTTCGGGGCAAAAACGAAAATGGGCGGGCGTTTCGGTTACCCAATTCTCGAGCACGCCGGCGGTGGGCAGGCGGCGGAAAGTATAATTGGCTTCGACGGCATTGAGCCGCGTGGCGGAGTGCCCGAGGAATTTCTTGGCCGGAAGTTTCTCGGGATAAAAGCCGGGTTTCCAGGCGGGGTAAGCGAAGCCGGAGGTGCCTGCGTAAAAAGTAGCCACGTAAGTGATTTTACGCTGAAGAGGCGGACTGCGATACGCTGTTGGGGGATTATGGCATTTTCGCGGCGAGGAAAAATTTCGATTAAGGACGTGGCGCGCGAGGCCGGGGTATCGCACGCGACGGTATCGCGGGCGTTGCGCGGCAGTCCGCTGATTAGCCCGGCCACGACGGCGCTGGTGCAGGAGACAGCCAGCCGGATGGGTTACATGGTGAACGCGGTGGCGCGCAGCCTGGTGACGGGGCGCACCAATACGATCGGCGTGGTGGTGACGTCGATTGCCGATCCGTTTGTGGGCGGCGTGATTGCGGGCGTCGAATCATTTACGAACCAACGGGGTTACTCGACCATTCTGGCCACTTGCCATGCCGATCCGGACATCGAGAAACGCATGGTGGCAAGCCTACGAGAGCGCGCCGTGGACGGCATTCTGGTGACGTCGTCGCGCGTGGGCGAAGAGTATTCGCCGCTGCTGGCGTTGATGAAGGTGCCGATTGTCTTACTCAATAACCAGCGCCCGGGCGACTATGCTTATTCGGTGACGATCGATAACTTAGGCTCCGCGCAACGGGCCGTGGAGCACTTACTGGAACTCGGCCATCGGCGCATTGCTTATATCGGCCACACGAACGGCTATGCGACGGAGCGGGACCGGCGGCAAGGCTACGAAACGGCGTTGATCCAGGCGGGAATCGCGCTGGATCCGGCGTTGATCATGCAAGCGGACTCGACGCCCGAGAGCGGCGCGCAGGCGGCTCAGCGGCTACACCACTTGGGCGCTACGGCCATCTTCTGTTACAACGACATCACCGCGCTGGGCGTACTAACTTATGCGCGCGAGCAGGGGATCGGCGTGCCGCGGGATTGGTCAGTCGTAGGGTTCGATGACTTATTCCTCAGTCAGCATTTACAGCCGCCACTGACTACCGTGCGCCAACCGATGCATGAAATGGGGCGGCGGGCGGCCGAGGTGTTACTCGGATTGATTGCGGGCGAAGAGAATACCGCGCGCGTGCAGATGCCGGGCGAGTTGATGGTGCGGCAATCGACCGGCCCGGCGGCTAAGACTTAGCGCAGGATGGGGCGGGCCACTTGGAGGCGTTGATGGGAGTTTCTTTGGCAAATGTGAACCATCGCTTACGCGATGGGCTAGTTTAAACTGTTTCGGAGTAAGTACTTAATCAAGCGGTCAGCAGGTTGCCTCGGTTCGCCTGGGTAAAGGCAGCTCTCGCCAGATCCGAACGTTCGACCATAGACGCCAGCAGTTCCTGGAAACGGGCCGTGCCGCGGACCGGATCCAGGTAGCCGTCCTCCTCCCATGCCGGCGCGCAAGAGTAGCCGGCATGGAAGGCCCGTTCCAAGCTCATGAGCGCCTGCGGCACGCGTTCGAGCCGTGAGAGGAGACGGGCGCGGTAGTAGAAGTCCTCGGGATCGATTCCCTGGCGGTCGATGTCGAGGATCTGCTCCACGGCTTCGTCACGGCGGTCCTCCAGGTACAGTTCGAGCATCCGCATCCATTGGGTTACCAAGGGCGGCAGATGCTCGCGCTGCCTCACTCGCTCAAGCGCTTCGCGGCGGCGGCCCCGCGCATCGAGGATCATGGCATCCATGAAGCCGACGGTGTCGGTGCTGGCAGCGAGCGCCGCCTCGTAGTTAGCCATCGCAAAGTGCGTATTCATAACCGTACTGCGGACGTTCCGGTCAAGTTGGCTGGCGGCTCGATGAGCCGCGAGGGACTCCTTCAAGAGCCCCGCGTAACGGCAGGCGTAGACCAAGGCCGCGTGCAGTTCAGCGTCGTGGCGGTGGTCGTCCAGCGAGCGAAGGAGGCGGACGATGGCCTCTTTCGCCCGCCCGCAGTCCGTCTCGTGATAGGCGTAGAGGCTATGGATTCCGGGCAGGTCCGGACTTAGGGCGAACGCCCGCTGGAAGGCTTCTTCGGCAAGAGCGAGCGGCTCAGAGTCGGAGCGGAACTTGGCGAGAATGCGGTAACCGCGGGCGAGGCGGGCCCAGGCCGGGGCATACTGGGGATCTTCTTCCAGGCACCGGAGGTACATGTCACGCGCCAGGGGCAGGTCCTGCATCCGGGTAGAAAGGCAGTTCGCCCGGAGATAGAACTCGTAGGCCCGCGCGGTAGTGGGGACGGCTTGGGGGCCGCCATCACGGTCCGGCGTCGCAAGGGATGGCACTAAGGAGGCCACGATCCGGCACGTAAGTTCATCCTGTAGCGCGAAGATCTCGCCGAGCGCAATCTGGGCGACATGCGTCCACACGACGCGCCCGGCGGGAACCTGGGTGAGTTGCGCGGTAACGCGAACCTGGTCCGCCGAACGCAGCACGGTGCCGGTAATGATGGCGTCCACATCGACGGACTCCCCCACCGCCCGCAGGTTGAGGGAGCGCTCGGATGAATTGGCTTGGCGCGCGGCGATGAGGCTGGAGCGGACGATGAGGGAGCGGAACCCGGCAAGAGAGCTGGTGATGGCGTCGGGAAGGCTGAAGCAAAGGAAGGCCGTTTGTGGGTCTGGCTGCAATTGCTCGAACGGCAACACCACTAACCGGGGCGGCAGGCAGGGGTCCAGGCTACGGCTCTCTCCGGAGCGCCCCAACTTCGTTACCGGAGCGACAAAGCGGTAGCCCTGACGCGGCACCGTCACCAGATAACGCGGTTGGACGGCAGAATCGCCCAGGGCGCCACGCAACCGGTTGACGCTCGCGTTCAGGCCGCGTTCAAAATCGACGAAGGTATCGCCGGGGCCACAAGTGCTCGCGTAACTCGTCACGATTCACTAAGTCGCCGGCCCGCTGCAAAAGCAGCCCGAGAATGGCCAACGGCTGGCCGGCCAAATGGATCCGCAAGCCGATCTTCCGCAGTTCACCCGCGGCCTCATCGAACTGAAAGGCGCCGAATTGGATTAGCGCATCTGTGCAGGGCGGTCCCATTTTGCTGAGCGATTGTATCACGCGCTCTAATTAGGCTTCTGAACGAAGCAGCGACTCGGCAGGCCAACTGCCTATTTGGCAATCACTTAGTCGATGAGAAACATTTGACCCCGTCAGCCATCGACCCCGGGGGGCCGCCAATGTTATTAAAGATTGAGCTGGCGGCTCGCCGGAAATCAGGGCCGCCAGCCACGAAAGGACCACCGACGATATGACCAGCACCATGGCCCACCCGGAAGCGTTCGGCATCGCCACGATTGCCAGCGACCTCAAATCGGCCCGTGAATTTTATACTCAACTCTACCCGTATCAACCGAGTCCACCGCATTTTGTCCTGCGGCAGGTGGGGTGAGGCAGGTGGGGTCAGGCGGCTAAGAGCCCACGGTGCCGGTGATAAAGTGACCGGTTTAGGCGTAAGCGAATCAGCCACCGAGTCCGGCCTCACCGAGTCATGCCGGGCACGACCTAGGAAAGGGCGTAGCAACACCGAGTCAAGTAAATGGGACAACCCACGGGGTGGTCCGGAGTTTGTGTAGACCGCACCCATGCCACTGGCGTCGATGGGCGCTTCGATGCGCTAGAAGCCAAGCTGATCGCCGGCGTTCCTGCGATCTAAGCGAAGATTTCGTCGAGGTGTTGCGCGGAGAGAACCTGGCGGCTCCAGCGGTGGAGGTCCGGGAGAGTCGCGGAGTCAATGCGGGCTTGGGCGGTGGGGGATAGAGAGCCGAACTTGGCTACGGCCAGTCCGGTAACGAGTTCGCGAGCGTTCTCGATGCGGCCCTGGTCGATACCCTTCTCGATGCCCTTCTCGATGCCCTTCTCGATGCCCTTCTCGATGCCCTTCTCGAGCCCATCCTGATAGATCTCTTCGAGGAATTCGTTTTCGTGAATATCAATAGTGAAGGGCATGCGCGTGATCTCTTCCCGGACTAGACCTTTGAGGCCTCTCAACCCAGATAATACCAAAAGCTGCGCCACCGCTTCCCGCTGCCGTTCCACCGGCGATTCTCGAATGCGCCGGACAATCCGGGCCACGGTTTGACGGGGATCGGCCGATTTGCACAGGACCGCAAAGACTGACTCTTCGACCTCCGCGCCCTCCAGCAGCCACTCGGCATCGATCTGCTTGACGTCGATCACGCGGTAGCGGTAGTCCAGCGTTTCCGGATACTGCAAGCCGCCGGTGACGCCCACGGGGCCGGAACCAATCCAAAACACCACCTGTACCGGAGGGCGCTGGTAGTCTCGCAGTAACAGGCCAAAGTAGATGAGGTTCCGGCAGGCGAACTCCTCCATGCCGTAGCCGTGGAGCTCGGCGTGTATGAGGGTGCCGTCGTCCGCTTCAAAGAGCAGGTCGGGGTGGAGGTTTTCGACGGTGATGAGGTCCGTGGGCAACACCCGCCCGGCCACGATCTCGCGGCCGACGGCATACGAGAGCAGACGGTTGGGCGGGCGATGGAAGATTTTCTTCAGCGTGGCGTCGTATTTCATGGCTTCCGGCCAGTATGACACTAGGAATTCAGGGTGCGCTTTTCTTCAACAGGGCCGGCCAATTCGAGATAACGGTCAGTGGGTGTTGGCCTGGCCAGCCGAGGTGAGGACCAGAAAGCGGTCACTCCGGGGATCTGGTTCGTAAATGGAAACGATATTAAGTCCTCTGGCGGGGAGAGCAAACAATGGCCGCAGCGTTGAAAGCTCCGCCGCTGGACTTTGGAAATTCACTGACACGGCCATCAGGTAATCTTCGGAAGAATCGTAGTACAGCTCATTCCCCTGGGCACTCCAGCGCGGAGGAGACGGCTCGGGGGTGCGCAGGTAAGACCAAGCCTTCCCGGTGGGGACCGCCATGCCGTCTGGTGTCATCGGCAGGGTAGAGGCCGGCTCCCGGCGCTTCTTCATCCTAGGCGATGGGGCGCTCATTGCGCGACCAATCTCCAGGGTATTGAAACCGTGCCGATTGCGTCGGACGCCTCACTTCGCCGGCATTCGAAGTGGGTTTGAAGAAGAGATTCAGCGGCGATCCTTCGCCGTAACTCGCCCACCGGCCATCCGGCGACCAGATGGAGAAGCCGGTGCGACCCGTTACGCGTCATGGGCGAAAATAGTAAGTTGCGCGATTTCGAAAAACCCATGTGATAAATTCCTACTAGCCCGCAGCGTAAGCTGTGGGGTCGCTTCAATAGAAAATGCCCCCACCGAAGCAGGGGCATTCTCTCATTCGATTTACATCGAGGCCAACCGACTAATAACGGTAAGCTTCCGCCTTATAAGGACCTTCCTTCGCCACACCGAGATACTCGGCCTGCTCCGTGGTCAGCGTGGTTAGCTTCGCGCCGATCTTCTCCAAATGCAAGCGCGCCACTTCTTCGTCCAAGTGCTTCGGCAGCACATAGACGCCGACTTCGTACTTGTCCTTGTTCTTCCACAGGTCCAACTGAGCCAGCGTCTGGTTCGAGAACGAGTTCGACATCACGAAGCTGGGGTGGCCCGTACCGCAACCCAGATTCACCAACCGGCCTTCGGCCAGCATGTAGATCGAGTTTCCATCGGGGAACGTATACATGTCCACCTGCGGCTTGATGTTCGTACGCACCACGCCCGGCATGTTATTCAACTTATCGATCTGGATCTCGTTGTCGAAATGGCCGATGTTACAAACAATGGCCTGATCCTTCATGTGCTTCATGTGCTCAAGCGTGATCACATCGCAGTTACCCGTGGTCGTGACGTAGATATCGCCGCGGCCCATGGTCTCTTCGATAGTCGTCACTTCGTAACCTTCCATCGCCGCCTGCAAGGCATTGATGGGGTCGATTTCGGTAACGATGATGCGGCAGGCCAGGCCCTTCAGCGACGCCGCCGAACCCTTGCCCACATCGCCGTAGCCGCAAACGACGGCCACTTTGCCCGCGATCATCACGTCGGTGGCGCGCTTGATGCCATCGACCAAGCTCTCGCGGCAGCCGTAGAGGTTGTCGAACTTGCTCTTCGTCACCGAGTCGTTCACGTTAATGGCCGGTACCAGCAGCTTGCCCGCTTGGTGCATCTTGTAAAGGCGATGCACACCAGTGGTCGTCTCTTCCGAAACGCCCTTCCATTCCTTCACCACATCGTGCCAGCGGGTGGGGTTCTCGGCGTAAACCTTCTTCAGAAGGTCCTTAATCACCTGCTCTTCGTGGGCGCCCGAAGGGGTGTTCACCCAGTTGTCGCCGTTCTCGAGCTCATAGCCCTTGTGGATCAGAAGCGTAACGTCGCCACCGTCGTCGATCACCATCTGGGGGCCCAGGCCGCCCTCGTGGGACATCGCACGGTAGGTGCACTCCCAATACTCTTCCAAGGTCTCGCCCTTCCAGGCGAAAACCGGTACGCCAGCGGCGGCAATGGCGGCCGCGGCATGGTCCTGCGTCGAAAAGATGTTGCAGCTCGCCCAGCGCACTTCGGCGCCCAGGTCCACCATCGTCTCAATCAGCACGGCGGTCTGGATCGTCATGTGCAGCGAGCCCGTAATCCGGACCCCCTGCAGCGGCTTCCCAGCGGCGTACTTATTCCGGATCGACATCAAACCGGGCATCTCATGCTCGGCGACGTTGATCTCTTTACGTCCCCAGTCGGCGAGATTCATGTCGGCGACTTTGAATTCTGTGGCAACTTTGGTTAGAGTGTTCGTGATCATGTTTTTTTAATCTTATCTACAAATCAAGATATGTTGATAGGATACGGTGAGGGCTCCTGAAAGTCAATGGGTTCAATTGTCAAATCTCTGCGCGCTTTGTCTGATCCGCTGCGATTAAGACTCGTACTCCTTTTAAGGCGCGAAGAGCTATCCGTCGCCGAAATCCAGGAGGCCCTCGGCATGGGCCAAAGCCGCATTTCCACCCATCTGGCTCAACTGAAGCAAGCCGGACTCGTCGAAGACCGCCGCTCCGGCAAGAACATTCTCTACCGCCTGGAGCCCGACGTCCACCCGCAACTCGTTCAACTGCTTGAGGAATCTGCCGTCGAAATCCCCGAAACCGAGCAGGACGCCCAGGCCCTGGCCCTCATCCTCCGCAACCGCCTCGACAAAACCCGCGCCTATTTCGACGAACTAGCCGGTCGCTTCGGGCGTCAATACGTCCCCGGCCGCAGTTGGAAAGCCCTCGCCGAAAGCCTTCTGATGCTCGTCCCCCCGATGGTCATCGCCGATTTGGGCGCCGGCGAAGGCACCTTCACTCAACTCCTTGCCCGCCGCGCCAAACAAGTAATCGCTGTCGACAGCTCGCCCAAAATGGTCGAATTCGCAACCGACCTAGCCCGCAAAAACGGCCTTACCAACGTCGAATTCCGCCTCGGCGACATCGAATCGCCTCCCATCGCCCCGGGTTCCTGCGATCTGGCCTTCTTAAGCCAAAGCCTCCACCACGCCCTCCACCCCGCTAAGGCCGTCGAGGCCGCCCATCAGATTCTAAAGGCCGGCGGCCGCCTCGTCATCCTCGATCTCAAACGGCACGCCTTCGAAGAAGCCCGCGAACTCTACGCCGACGTCTGGCTGGGGTTCGCCGAAGTTGAGCTCGATGGTTTTCTAAGCCAAGCCGGCTTCGGCAACGTCCAGGTCTTCTCCGTCCACCGCGAAGCCGAGCCACCGCACTTCGAGACCCTCCTCGCGATCGGCAAGAAGGCGATCTGAGCCCGTCCGCGTCTGCGGCGGGTTGCGCTGTTCAATGGACCTGTGACCCCTACTCCAAACGGGGATCACGTAAGCCTTGACTGAATTGCGAATCAGAGTGCGGCCGTCGCCTGAAACCAAGGACGACGAAATGTGTTGACTCGCTGATGACGAGAATCTGGTCGACGTATCTGCGAATGAGTTAGTGCTCGCGTGGGCGGCTTTTGCATCTTTTGCGCCGGTTGTGGTATCCTCCGGATTCATGTTTCTGTGCGCTCTCCACCATGTCCACCATCACCACAGCGGGGCGACGTGTGTTCGGCGGGCCAACGGATAGAGACTCTGATTTCAGTCAGAAAGGTTGCCCCGCCGAGTGATCGGCGGGTTTTTTATTGCTATGAGCGCCAAAGCGATTTCCGAGTTAGATTTTGCCAAACTGGACGGCCTGATGACGACCGTAATCCAGGACCATGCCAGCGGCCGAGTGCTAATGGTTGGGTTTATGAACGAAGAGAGCTTACGGATGACGATTGAGTCCGGGAAGGCGGTCTTTTTTAGCCGGAGCCGACAGAAGCTTTGGCGCAAAGGTGAGAGTTCCGGGCATGTACTGTTGGTGAAGAAAATCCAGACGGATTGCGATACGGACGCGTTGTTAATCCACGTGGAAACGGTGGGCCCGGGGGTTTGCCATGCCGGTTTCGAGAGCTGCTTTTATCGAACTCTGGAGGGCGACGCTTGGACGGAAACCGAGCCTCCCACTTACGATCCGGCCCAAGTGTATGGAAGCTGAGGGGAATATCGATGAGTAAGATTAAATTAGGAATACCCAAGGGAAGCCTCGAAAACGCCACCGTCGACCTATTTCGACGGGCTGGTTTTCAGATTACGCTATCGTCACGATCCTATTTCCCAGCGATTGACGATCCGGAAATCGAATGCATGTTGATCCGGGCCCAGGAAATGGCCCGTTACGTGGAGGACGGCGTTTTGGATGCGGGCTTGACCGGGTACGACTGGGTGATGGAGACCGATTCTAAAGTAGAAACCGTCGCGGAACTGGTGTATTCGAAACAAAGCTCACGGAAGGTACGCTGGGTGCTGGCGGTGCCGGAGAATTCCCCGATCCAAAGTGTGAAGGACCTGGAGGGCAAGATTGTTTCCACGGAGTTAGTGAACTTTACCAAACGCTATCTGGCTAAACACGGAGTGACGGCGAAAGTGGAGTTCAGTTGGGGTGCCACGGAAGTGAAGCCACCTTACTTGGCCGACGCGATTGTTGAAGTAACTGAAACCGGATCGTCATTGCGGGCGAATAACTTGCGAATTGTGGAAGAGTTACTCGAGTCGAATACGCAGTTAATCGCCAACGTCGATAGCTGGCAGGATCCTTGGAAGCGCCGGAAGCTGGAAGATCTGAAGATGTTACTCGAGGGGGCGATGGCGGCACTGGGCAAAGTGGGACTGATGTTGAATGTGGAAGAAGAAAATTTGGAGCGGGTTTTGTCGGTTCTGCCGGCGCTCAAGAATCCGACCGTCTCTAAGTTAAGCCGCGGCAATTGGCTGGCCGTGAATACGATCCTCGAAGAACTGACGGTTCGGGAGATTATTCCTCGCCTCAAGGAAGCCGGAGCGCAAGGTATTGTGGAGTACCCGCTCAATAAGATTGTGATGTAGATGCATGATTAGAATCCTGGAAGCGAAACAGGCCGGTAAATTATTGGAGCGCAAGGCGGCGCGATTCGGCGAAGCCGAAGCGATCGTGCGGCCCATCCTGGAGGCGGTGCGAAAACGCGGCGATAAGGCGCTCTTGGAGTATGGCCGTCAATTTGACGGGCTCACCCGGAAGTCGGTCGTGGTGCCGGCAGAGGAATTGAAGCTCGCCGAGCGTGCGGTCTCCCCAGAGTTCAGGCGCGCGGTCCGGCAGGCAGCGAAGAATATCCGGGCCTTTGCGAAATTACAATTGCCGGCGGCCAAGCGGATGCAAATTGCTCCGGGTATTGTGGCCGGGCAAGTCATTCGGCCGCTGGACGTCGTGGGCGCGTATGTACCTGCTGGACGTTATCCTCTGCCCTCCACCTTGCTGATGACAGTGATTCCCGCCCAAGTGGCGGGCGTACCGGCCGTGTGTGTTACTTCCCCCAAAGTAGTGCCGGAAATCTACGCGACGGCGAGTTTACTGGGGGTTGATCGCGTCTTCCAGATCGGAGGCGCGCAGGCGATTGCAGCATTTGCCTATGGTACGCAAAGCGTCCCGAAAGCCGATCGGATTGTGGGACCGGGGAACATTTACGTCGCCGCGGCCAAGAAGTTACTCGCGGGAGAAGTCGGAATCGATTTTGTCGCGGGTCCTACGGAAATCCTGATCATCGCAGCGGAGGGAGACCCGCGCTGGATTGCGGCGGATATGTTAGCCCAGGCGGAGCATGATACCGACGCCTCGGCAATCCTGCTGACGACATCGAAGCCATTAGCCGTGGCGGTTCAAGCGGAGATCGAAGTGCAACTGGCGACTTTGCCCACGGCGGCCACGGCGCGAGTAGCGATTGAGAAGAATTCGGCGATCTTACTGGTGTCCTCGCTCGAAGCAGCCGCCGACTTATCGAATCGTTTTGCGCCGGAACATCTGAGTCTGCACGATCCGAAGCTACTATCGTTGATTCGGCACGCGGGAGGAATTTTCCTGGGCGCTGCCAGCCCGGAGGCGGCGGGAGACTATGCAGCCGGGCCCAACCACGTGCTACCGACATCCGGCGCCGCACGGTTGCGCGGCGGGCTCTCGTCGGCTGATTTCGTGAAGGTAATTGCTACCCAAACCCTAACCAAGCGCGGATTGAGGGACTTATCCGGAACGGTAACTACCTTGGCGCGGGCCGAAGGACTCGAGGCGCACGCGCGTTCAGTGGAGGTGAGGCTGAAATGATATCACCGCGCCCCGCAGTACTGAAGATGGCGCCGTATCACCCGCCCTCGGGCGGACGAGCGGGTAAATTGCGCCTCGACTTCAACGAAAACACAGTGGGCTGTTCGCCTAAGGTAACGGAGTACTTACGCGAAGTGCTCACGCAGCCGTTGTTGGCGGTCTATCCTGAGTACGAAGAAACGCGCCCGGCGTTGGCGCAGTTCTTCGGGGTTAACCCGGATGAGTTACTGCTGAGCAACGGCACGGACGAAGCCATTCAAGTTCTGGTGAATACTTACGTCGACGATGGGGACGAGGTTCTGGTCCTTACGCCTTCTTACGCGATGTATCGCTTCTACGCCGAGTTAGCTGGCGCTCAAGTACGAGAGATTGCCTATGAGCCAGACACCCTGGCCTTTCCGGTCGAAAGATTCCTAGCTTCGATTCTCCCGCGGATGCGGGCGATCTTGATCGCGAACCCCAATAATCCCACGGGATGCGGTATCGGATTGGACGTAGTGGAGCGGATACTAGCGGCGGCGCCGAATGCCGCTGTTTTGATCGACGAAGCCTACTACGAGTTCTGCGGACGTACGGCGTTGCCGCTATTGGGCAAATATCGAAATCTCTTCGTCAGCCGGACTTTCTCGAAGGCTTACGGTATGGCGGCGATGCGAATGGGTTGCCTGATTTCGAACGCGGAGAATATGGCGCACTTGCGCAAGGCGCAATCACCGTATAGTGTAAACGTGCTGGCGGCGCTGGCGGCGCGGGTGGCGGTGACAGATACCGAATATGTAAATGGCTTTGTCGCCGAGGCGGTAGCGTCGCGCGAAACGCTCTACCAATTCTTCGACGAGATGGGAATCGGGTACTGGCGGAGCGAGGCGAATTTTGTCCTTTTCAAAGCCGGTGCACGCGCGGTGCCGATCCGCGATGAATTACGTCGCAGGGGCGTGCTGGTGCGGGACCGCAGTTACGAGTTGCCCGGCGCGGTGCGGGTTACGGTGGGCCTGGCAGAGCAAACGGAGCGATTTATGCGCGAGTTGCGGGAGATTTGGTAGATGGCTGACCGAATTATCGTGTTCGATATGGATGGCGTGTTGGTGGAGGTGAGCGAGAGTTACCGGGCCACCATCGTCCAGACCGTTCAGTTGTTCACTAACGAGACCATTTCACGGGAGCTGATTCAGGAGTATAAGAATCAGGGGGGCTGGAACAACGATTGGATGTTGTCCCAGAAGATCTGCGCGGATCTGGGCACGCCGGTCGATTTGGACACGGTGGTGGCCCGGTTTAATGAAATCTTTTTTGGCCACGAAGGGAAGTCAGGGCTGATGGAGCGCGAGCGGTGGCTGCCCTTGCCAGGTTTGCTGGAACGGTTACAGTCTCGCTTCGACCTCGGTATTTTCACCGGGCGGCTGCGTTTCGAAGCGCAGATTACCCTGGATCGTTTCGCCAAGAGCCTGCCAATTTCGGTACTCGTCGGGGCCGACGATGTCGAGCAGCAGAAGCCGCATCCGGAAGGTTTGTTGAAGATCGCAGCCCTCGACCGGGAACGTCCCTTGCTCTACGTCGGCGATACGGTGGACGACGCGCGGGCTTCGCGAGCGGCTGGGGTTCCATTTGTGGGCGTCGCCGCCGATACTCATGGCCATCGGAGCGAGCTAATTCGTCTATTCCAGGCGGAGAACGCCGCCCACATCATCGAAAACATCAATGGGCTTGAAGGGATTGTCTAGGATGCGCCAAGCGACGATCGAACGAATTACGAAAGAGACCAAGATCTCAGGCAAGTTGAAGATTGAGGGGAAGGGTCGTTATAACATTTCGTCCGGAATTCGCTTCTTCGACCATATGCTGGAGCTATTTACCAAACACGGCGGTTTTGACCTGGACCTAAAGGCCACGGGCGACTTAGACGTCGACCAACACCACACCGTAGAGGACGTGGGTATTGTCCTGGGCCAGTTGTTTGCAAAGGCGCTGGGCGACCGCAAGGGGATCAACCGCGCGGGTTACTTTGTGCTGCCGATGGACGAGACCTTGGCGGTAGTGGCAATCGACTTAGGCGGGCGGCCGGCGTTGGTGTATCAGGATTCGGTACGCGTCCGGCATGTCGGCGATCTGCAAGTGGAATTACTGCCCGATTTCTTCGATGGCTTTGTGGTGCACGCCGGGGCGAACTTACACGCGAAGATCATGTATGGGCGGTCGAGCCATCATAAGATCGAGGCGATCTTTAAGTGCTTCGCCCGGGCGATGCGCTATGGCTGCTCGACGGACTTACGACTGAAGGATCAACTCCCTTCTACCAAGGGGTTACTGTGATTTCGATTATCGACTACGGTGCGGGCAACTTACGGTCGGTGCAAAATACGCTGTGCGAAATCGGTGCCCAGTATCAGTTGATCGACTCGGCGGCCGAGATCAAGGCCGCGCAAAAGCTGATTTTGCCGGGGGTAGGCCACTTTGGTCAGATGATGAGAGCGGTCGACGCGATGCGGCTGCGGGAGCCGATTCTCGAGTATGTGCGAAGTGGTCGGCCCTTCTTTGGGATCTGCGTGGGGATGCAGGGCCTGTTTAATGGCAGCGAGGAGGCGGAAGGCGTGGCTGGTTTGGGCATTATTCCGGGACGCCTGCGGCGTTTCGGGGCCGAGGCTCGGGTGCCGCATATGGGCTGGAACGAGATTCGGCCGCTCGCGGCCTCTCGCTTACTCGCTAATATCGGCACGCGGCCATTTGTGTATTTCGCGAACAGCTATTATGCGCCGGAAGTGCCTGAGTCGGCGGCGACTTGTGAGTATTCGACGGTGTTCTCGGCGGCGGTGGAGTATGAGAACGTCTTCGGGGTGCAGTTTCACCCTGAAAAGAGTGGCCCCTTGGGCTTGAAGATTATGGATAACTTCGCGAAACTCTAAGATGCTCACCAAACGAATTATTCCTTGCTTGGATGTGACGGCCGGCCGCGTGGTAAAGGGCGTTAACTTCGTCAATCTGAGGGACGCCGGCGATCCGGTGGAATTAGCAGATCGGTATAACCAACAAGGCGCCGATGAGTTGGTGTTTTTGGACATAACCGCGTCGAGCGATGAGCGCAACACGATGGCGGATGTCGTATTTCGGACCGCGCGAAAGGTATTTATCCCCTTGACGGTAGGTGGCGGCATCCGCCAGGTGACCGATGCACGGCGGATTCTGGTTTCTGGCGCCGATAAGGTTTCGGTCAATACGGCCGCGGTTCATCGTCCAGAGTTAATCGCTGAATTGAGCCGGGAGTTTGGCGCCCAGGCCGTGGTGTTAGCCATTGACGCGCGCCGAAATAGCACGGGCGGCTGGAACGTATTTACCAAAGGCGGCCGGCACGACGAGGGCATCGACGCGGTAGAGTGGGCGGCGCGCGGCCAGGCTTTGGGAGCGGGCGAAATCTTACTGACGTCGATGGATACGGACGGGGTGCAGACGGGTTTTGATTGCGCCCTTACCCGGGCCGTCTCTCGCGCAACGAGAATTCCGGTGATTGCGTCGGGTGGCGCGGGCAAGCCCGAGCATTTTGAAGCAGTACTCACCGATGGTGAAGCGGATGCGGCTTTGGCGGCTTCGATTTTCCACTACGGCACTTACACCGTGAATGATTTGAAACAGTATCTGGACCGGCGCGGAATTCCCGTGCGGGTGACGAGTTAAGGAGCGAGACTTTTGATTATTCCCTGCATTGATCTGATGGGCGGCAAGGTAGTGCAACTGGTGCGCGGCCAGAAGAAGGCCTTGGAAGTCGATTCCGTCGATGAAATGATTGGGCGCTTCCATGGGTTTCCGGAGTTACAGGTGATTGACTTGGACGCGGCGATCGGCACCGGCGCGAACGACGACTTAGTGTCTCATGTCGCCACTCGCGTGCCCTCACGGATCGGCGGAGGCGTCCGCACGGTGGATCGCTTCGCGAAGCTAATCTCGCAAGGTGCCAGCCGGGTAATCGTGGGCACCGCCGCCTTTACTGGGAATGGGATCAATCACCCGTTTCTTGAGCAGTTGGATCCCGTGCGCACGCTGATCGCCTTGGATACCCTGGAAGGGCAAATCACGGTGAAGGGCTGGAGAGAAAGCCTAAACTTGACGGCGGAAGCGGTAATTCGAGAGTTAGAGCCTTACGCCCATGGTTTTCTCTGCACTTACGTCGACAAAGAAGGCATGATGCAGGGGACGGACTTAGCATGGTATCGACGCTTACGCGACGCCACCGCCCACGAGATTACCGCGGCCGGAGGCATCTCCAGTTATGAGGAGATTGCCACGCTGACGGAGTGGGGCATCCACTGTGCGTTGGGTATGTCGATTTACACAGGGCATTTGTCGTTAGATGAATTACGCCAGTTGCAGGCGCAAGAAAGCTAACGCGCGGCTTCATCGTAAACGGCCTTGGCGAGGCGGGCGATGACGGATTCGATCAACTCCGGGGCGGCCTTGGCGTCCGTGACGAAGATGGCCAGCGCGAGACGTTTACCGTTGGGCAAACTAATCAGACCCAGGTCGTTGGTGGCCGCAGTCACGCCTTGGCGTACGCCGGAGGTGCCGGTTTTGTGGGTGACGATGGCGGTAGCGGGAAGCAGACTCTTGATGCGTTTGAGTCCGGTGGGGGACTCAGTCATCCACAGCTGAAGCAACGCGGTATGCTCGGCATTCAAAGGCGATTGATCGTGTAAAAGGCGGAGTAACTTGACGGCGGCACTGGGCTCGAACCAGTTCCGGTATTGGGCCTGGTCATCACGGTGCAACGTCGCCTCCCCGTCCTGAAGCATAAAGCCGCGGATGCCGAGCGAGTGGACGTACTTCGTCACGCGACCCGGGCCACCCAGAATCCGGAGGAGAACTTCGGAGGCCGCATTGTCACTGAGCGAGACGGCCAGGCGCATGAGTTCGCGCAAAGGGACGTCGACGTTAGCATTCGGATACTTGTCCTGTAAGGGACTGTAAGAGGTGGGCAGGATCCTGTCGCCGGGCAGGAAACGGATGGGTTGGTCGAGATGGAACTCGCCTTGTTCAATTCGCCGCAGCGCCGCCAAGACGAGCGGAAATTTGAAGACCGACTGCATCGGAGGACGCCCGGTGGCACGCAAGTTGCAATCCAGGCGCACCTTGGGCAGGGCGCAAGCCATGAACACCTGGCCTTGCGCCTCCGCGGCAATCGCGGATAGTCGCGGGGCTAAGTCGGAAGTGGCGGACGCCATCGCCACGAAGATCAACAGATCATGAGCAAAAAGCAGGACACGCCCCCCTTGAAGAACAAGTCATCCTTTATTATTCACCATGCAACCGTCCGAGCGCGGGGTAAGCTGAGAGAGTGAAAAGTTCGCACTATTACGCCCTGATCCTCGCCGGCGGACGCGGCACTCGGTTCTGGCCACGAAGCCGGAAAGCCCATTCTAAGCAAGTGCTCAGCTTTACCGGCGACCGGACGCTGATCCAGCAGACCGTGGACCGGCTACTCGACGTGTTGCCCGTCGAGCGGATCTTCGTCCTGACGAATCCGAACCTGCGGCCCGAGATCGTCAAGCAGTTGCCGAACGTGCCGAAGAGCCAGATTCTGGCCGAGCCGGCGCAGCGGAATACAGCTCCCGCGATTGGGCTGGCGGCGCATCTGATCGGGCAGTTGGACCCGGAGGCCGTGATGGGCGTCTTTCCGGCGGACCACGTGATTACCAAGCCCAAGCGCTTTCTGAAGTTCGTGCGCGCGGCCTACACAGGGGCCGCCAAGGGGCAGATGGTAGTGCTGGGGATTCAGGCGCGTTGGGCCGAAACCGGTTACGGCTACGTCGAGTTCCCGGTTGGCTTTGCGGCGGGCGGCACCACACCGCTTGAGGTGTTGAGCTTCCGGGAAAAGCCAAAGCTCGAAGACGCTGAGGAGTACCTGGCATCCGGGCGCTTCTGCTGGAACGCGGGTATGTTCTTTTGGAAGACCACCGTGTTTGGCGAGGCGCTGCGCCAGTTTCTGCCAAAGACAGCGACGCTGCTGGCCGCCTTGCCGAAGGCCACCGCCCGAAACTTTCCCGCGGAGCTGGCGCGCATCTTTCCGCTGTGCGAAAACGTCTCGGTGGACTACGGTGTGATGGAAAAAGCCACGCAGATCACTGGCCTGGCAACCGACGATATCGGCTGGAATGACGTCGGGAGTTGGAATGCTGTCTACGAATTGCTTTCGCGCAAGCCCGGCGACAACGTCTCGCAGGGTGAGTCGCTGGCGATCGAGAGCCGCGGCAACTATGTGGACGCCAGAAAGAAGCTGGTGGCGTTGGTAGGGGTGGAGGATTTAGTGGTGGTGGACACTCCCGATGCGCTACTGATCACCACGCGGAGACAATCGCAAAAGGTGGGAGAGATGGTGAAGCTCTTGGAGAAGCTAAAGCGTGAAGAATTTTTATAATTCGTTTCAGTATTGCTAAATTTTTACTACCAAATATTAATTTCATCAAAGCAATAGCACTCCTGGCCATTGCAAGGCAGGACACTCTTTGGCAGACTCGGGGGGTATCGTCTGGCCCGCATGTGCAGCCATGGGAATCAGTCAGTCGGGATGACGAGCAGAAGTATTAGGAGTACCCGACGTGAAAGAACGTGGATTAGTGAAGTGGTTTAACAACGCAAAGGGCTTCGGATTCATTCAACGCCAAACCGGCGAAGATGTTTTCGTGCACTTTAGCTCGATCAATATGAACGGATACCGGTCTCTGGAAGAGGGAGCCGAGGTGGAATTTGAAGTAAAGACGGGGCCGAAGGGCCTCCAGGCGGAAAACGTGCTGCTGACCTAAGTTCAGCGACACAAGTTTTCGAACTCGAAAAAGCCGGCCAGCGGAAACGCGGCCGGCCTTTTGCGTTTGGCGAAGTTTATTTTCGGCTAGTGAGCCGTTTGGCCAGGAAAGTTCGCTTTATAGAATGAAGGTGGATTTTGCCCCTGGGCAATCCTCCCTAGGTGCGTTTTTTCTTTTGGGGGCGACCGCTTTTAAGACAAAGCTCTCTCTGGTAACCGCGCAAAAAGTCGCGAGGACCCGGTTTTCGGAGGCCGGGCCCTTACGGCTTTTTCCTATTTTCGTTGGCTTTTTCGACATCGAAGCGCGACGGTGTTCAGAGGTTTGACAGGCGAGGGGCCTGATTTGCTACTCTATGAGGAGAGATTAAGAGATTGGAGTTCGTACGCCTATGAGTACCGCTTTTCCCTCGGGGAAGGCGATCGAGCGCAAGTGGCACGTTCTTGACGCCAAAGAACAAGCCCTGGGACGTCTCGCCAGCCAAGCCGCAATGATTTTGATGGGCAAAACCAAGCCCAGCTTTACGCCCTTTCTCGACACCGGCGATCATGTGATCGTCATCAACGCCTCGCATGTGGTGTTGACCGGTAAGAAAGATGAACAGAAGAAATACTACACTCACTCGGGCTATCCGGGTGGGCTGAAGGAAACTAGTGCTCGCAAGATGCGTGCCGATCGTCCGATCCGGATTGTCGAACTCGCCATTTCCGGGATGTTGCCAAAGACGAAGCTCGGTAAGCAGATGTACCGGAAGTTGAATGTCTATGCTGGCGAACTGCATCCGCATCAAGCGCAGAAGCCCGTCGCGCAGGGGGCAAAGGAGTAGTGAAAGTTACCATGCCCGCGTTGCAACAGAATTTGGGAACCGGCCGTCGCAAGTTGGCGATTGCCCGCGTGTTCCTGCGTCCCGGCAAGGGGACGATCACGGTGAATAGCCGTACGTTTGAAGACTACTTTAAGACCGAGTCGGCGCGCGCTTTGGCTAAGCAGTCGCTGATCGGCTCGGAGATGGCTGACAAGTTCGATGTCCTCTGCACCGTAATGGGCGGCGGGACGATGGGTCAGGCGGGCGCGGTCCGCTTGGGCGTCGCTCGCGCTTTGATCGACTTTAATGCCGAACTGCGGCCGCGCCTGAAGTCCTTGGGCTGCCTGACGCGCGATCCTCGCTCGCATGAGCGCAAGAAGCCCGGACAAAAGGGTGCGCGCAAGAAGTTCCAGTTCTCGAAGCGCTAAGTTTTTCGCGCTTGTTCGGAAGGTCTTTTCGAAGGGGCAAAGCGTGGCCGCAAGCCAAACTTTGCCCTTTCGTGTGTTTCCCCTATTCTCGGACTCTACTTCCC
>ENA-ORBV01006370-ORBV01006370.1-microbial-mat-metagenome-genome-assembly--contig:-NODE-6370-length-20880-cov-7.979138_pt1 | contig 20880 bp, 15 predicted proteins | sample MGYA00237777_ERZ505514 | MGnify/ENA primary metagenome ERZ505514 (study PRJEB26160, sample SAMN06269048) | microbial mat metagenome | isolation source: Oligotrophic lake microbial mat | place... | reverse complement strand
GTAGAAATCCTACCAGAAACCGGCCCTCCTCTCGAGATCGTTACGGGATCACTAAGGTTAATTTCTACGTGCGAGTACCGCTTTTTATGGAAAGAAAGTTGCATCCTTAAGTGCACCTCTACAGAAGGCGCCACTTTTACATACTCGAGTAGAGAGTACGATTTAAACCAACGCCATTTTGGGGTTCATCTCAACTTTTTTTTGCTCTTTTTTGGTTTTTTTGGCAGTGCAATGGTCTTGATTCTGACAGCCATTGCCACCTTTTTGTTGACTGATGTTCTCAAAACCTGCAATTTTGTTGTCAAATGTGTCTTTTTCAAAACAAGTTCTTGGTCAACTGGCTAATGTGACAAATGAATCTAAAAGGCAACCGACCTTGGCCCTTGTTGATGTCTGTGATTCTGAAGATGCATGGAGTGAGACCACCCATCTCAGTTTATTGCTGGGCAAAGTGGCAGCCAACAATGATGTGTGCTTGTTTAATGTCTTGGTTAGCAAAAGTCTATTTAAATGATAGTAGACATTATTTTTTATGTCACTTGCATTCTTGCAAAATGCAGAAAAGGACAAATGCATGTGGTTGGTAAGAACAGAAAGGGGAATTTCATGTTGGATACAACACAATGTCCTGCAGATGATTTTAGTTCCTTCTTGTAGTAATTAGAAAGGACAATTTGATGTTGGACATGCACATTCATGCAGGCATGGTTCAACAGCAAAGCTTAGAGTCACATCCCAACATGACCAGTTTTGGCCTCATTGTGACATTTTTTAGCCAACAATTGAGAAACAAGCCCACACCTTTACCAAAAATAAAGAAGTCTCCATAGCAGATTAAACATTCTTCAACTCTGTTGCAAATAGGTCAGGTTAGATATTTGAGATTTGCTTGCAACTGCCAAACTCATGGAGACATGGATCATTTGCTGCTTCCATGAGACCACTTGGCCAAATCCCCAAGTGGGCTCTGGAAAAGGCTGAACTGTCCATGTCTCAACAACCAAGAGCCCAACAACCAAAACTCAAATGTCTGTGTTGTTCCAAATGCATCCTGCTAGGCAAAAAAGCAATCAAAACACAAATGTTGTAAAGAATTGGGGGCACCACAATCAAAAACCACGTGTTCATTTCAACCAAGAAGTGTAACTTTCACTGACGAAACGCCCACAAAACAGGGTACCCCCCGGCATTCTGGCACAAGTTCTACATGGTCCCACACAGCCCGCCCGCCGTCGACCAAAAGGCCAGGGGAGGGAACCTCCCCCCCAATCTTGGCGGGCTGAGAAACTGGCCCTCCTATCTCGAGGATGCATGTCGAACTTCCTGCTTTTTCATATGCAGTTAGAAATTCGGCAAATTGTCCTATCCCTATCGCTAGTGAAACCAAATCGAATAATCTCTAACGCTATCCTTACCATGACTATGGCACTGACTCCAATGTAACCAACATTTTCAATGAACGAGGCGGAAGGACTGCTTTACACACAGACATAGACAACATCTGCAAGATTGTGGCATAGAATCTAACCGATGCCAGCATCCAGAATGCAACTTGTTTGTAGCCTGGAATGGTGTCATTGTTCTCGTTTGTGAAGGCTTTCCTTAACCTGCAAAACAAGCAAGGAATGCATCCTTCCTTCGATTCCGGGTTTGAAAAAGGGAAATTATGGATCGAAATGGCCCAAGAGCACACTAGGTCCACTCCGCGATGATGCTCCGGATCTTTCGTTGGGCGATTTGAAACAATTACAGAATATTTGTGTGGATCATTCCCAAAAATTTTAGCAGAAGCTTTCAACAACACTCCCATCCCCGTGCGAAGCTTTCAGCCGTGTCCTACAAATCACGTGGGCTCGAAGCCTTGGAACAAAAGCACGATGTAGATTTGCGGACATCATCGTCACGGCAGATTTTATTACAAAGACCATCCCCGATTGAAAAATCTCGAGTGGATGGAGTCATCGAAGAGTGGTCCGATTTGATGCTAGCGTGAGCAGTCTCCAAGTGGCAGCACTTGCGTTGTATTCTTGGATGCTCTGCCAGAGCCTGTACATCAGCACATTTTAGATGTTCAACAGGCAGTCGACAAAACGTTTGCGGGGCGGTATGCTTGGTTGGGCATGAATCTTTGCATTGTACACTTCGGTCGCTTGCTTTGGAGAGTGACTGGTGAATGATGAAACAGTACAGGGTCCTGACTATCACAAGGGCTCGGTAACAAAGAAATGTGTCGCTAATAACTACTAGTACGATATAGTCTATAGAATATATTATTGTCACGGCGAATCAAACTTCACTGTTTTAAACGATTAAGCATGTACTGATTTCAATGTGTAGCTGACTTTTTTTAAAAATATAAAACGTTTAGAACTATCGCCGCCGTGGTGTGCTGTCGCATAAAAATCATGTATACAGTCAAATCCTGTTCGACAGTCACAGCTCACTTTACAGAATAATGTAGTTGCGTTAGAACCGCCCCATCCCTCGTTGGCAGCGCTTCAATTTCCATTCCTGAAGTGCCCAGCCGAGCCGGGGTCAAGCCAGAGCCAACAACCTTAGACGTAACGGTTGGACTTGAGGAAGTTATCCAAATCATTGAAACCATATGTTTGGGGGCTGCGTGTCGCTGCAACATCTTTTCCTACAAATTTGCCATCCACAATGTACTCCTTGTCCATGCACTTTTGGGCCCAAATAATGACATCATCCATATTGGGGGTAGGAACTCCAGCAAGCTCGGCAATACCACGAGTGACAGCCAAACCCATCGGAAGATCCTCGGTGAAGTAACGGTATCGGAAGTTGGGCATATGCTTTTTACCTTCGGGTGTATCAACTTCGACGGTGGGGTGGGTGAGGCCACGGTATCCCTTGTTGGTGATCAACATGGTGTGGATATTGGTCTTGTCACCAATATCATCGCCGTAGGACTTGAGCATCCAATCTCGCACGTGGACAAGACTGGATAGGTCAAGCCCGGGGTATTTTTGTTGAATGGCTGTCCTGATGGCCAAGACTTCATCCGAAACCTTGGCAAGCTTGTCGCCACAGTATTCATCAGCTCCGTAATAAAAAAGAGGAGCCTCATCCATGGGCTTGCCATCCCAGTTGCGGTAATGAGAATAGGAGATGGTGGGATGCCATACAGAGTTGATGTTCATGAGGGTAACAGCCAAAAAGTTGCATGCAGGTTTCAACTCGGGAAGAGTTCCAACAAGATCCTGAAGGAGATCGCGAACAGAAGCTGCGGTGGAGATGGAACCTTCCGTAATGACGACGTCAATCTCTTTCTTGGTACCAAGGACCTCGACGGATTTTCCATATTCCTGTAAAGTAATATAGGAGTAGAAGTAGTGTGAGCGACTTGATAATAAAATCAATAAAATGCATAAACAAATTGTAAAAGAAAATTGCCACACGTACCATGATACGGCAAGCCCAAGGAAGAGTTTCCAAGGCCCAGACATTGGATTGATCGACAAATTCGGCTCCAAATACATGGCGGGCGCACATATCAAATCCACCCTCACCAGGCATGGCTCCAATCACGACACCAGGCTTGACATGGGGTGCCACAGCACGGAGGTACAACTCATGTGTGAAGGAAGGAATGGCCAAGATAATCATATCAGATCCAGGAACGACTTCTTCCGCTTTGTCGGAAATTTTGACGGGCTTTCCATACTTGTCAGGGCCAAGGTCATTGATGCACCTGATGCCTTCCTCGGGCATGGCAGCGGCAAATCTGTCTGCTTCGCCTGGGAACGTTGAGAAAATAGCGACATCGCAGTCATCTCGGGATCCAATGTAGGCAGTCAAGACGTGAATAGCGTTACCGCCTCCGCACAAAAGGATCTTCTTTTTATCAGTCGGCATGGTGATTGATTGTATGGTTGAAATTAAATTTCGTTTAGTTTGCTTTGCCTTTTTTAGCTTTCGATCTAGTAGCTTTGGATTTTTGTAAGCGAAAACAATCTGAAAATCTTTCAAAAATTCGTCCCGGGTTCGCTGGACGTGAATGGGAACCCCAGCATCACACCGGGAAGCTTCTCTGTATTCGCATTTGTTCAACAGTGTTCGCAAGTTTGAACCACCACGAGAACCGCGCGCGCGATCTGAACTTGCGAAGCTACGTGCGATCAAAAGCTTAACTCTATCTCTAATGAAAGGGAAGCCTTGCTCCCTCTGTTATGCCAATGGACTACTAGAGTAGCTAGTAGGTAGGTGATTGGGCATTGAAGGGGGCTTGCTAACCCCAATGCCAGCCACCCCTAATCTCCGACTGAAAGTCGGCCAAGCCATTGGGCCGCAGCAGGAGAGAAAAGGGTGGGTTTGGGCAAGAAAATGTTGTTGATCATCATGTGGTCGTTAGTTCTGGTCACCGAGAGTGATGATGGTGCCCAAAGATTGGCTGACAGGTCATCAATGTAGGTCACCCCTTCATCAACAAGGCCGTCACACACAGCTTTGGGGAGGAGGGACAGCGGCAGACAAATGTCAGTGGCGGGTCCGACAGTGCACACATGTGTCTGAGCAACTCAGTTTGGTTTTCAAGGAGCAGAGCAACTTTGCACTTTCAGCACCCAAATGTTGCATCTCTCCTGTTTGATTTGAACTGTTGGTCTGGATGAAGACATGGATGTCTCTCCAATTGCTTTGGTTTGGAATCAGAGAGAAAAACTGTCATGTCGAGAGAGTGTTTGTTGTCATCTGCTAAATTAGACACTTCAGGCTACAGAAAATTACTGCATCCATGAGATTTTGATTTTTGACTATGCAATTATCACCTGCTGCTTCCTTTGATCCAGCCATAAATTGTCAACCCCCTCAAACTTTGTTTAAATCAATTGTCTTGCATCATCCTCAACCATCATTTAGAGTTTTGCATGGCATGCAAAACTCTTTGACACCTCCCAAGAGATTTTGTCTTTTGCCCCGCAGTCATCAAATCAATTGCATCTTGCAAGACATCTGCTCATTAAATGCTTGCTGAAACATGAAATGAACAGCTTTCATTGCTTGAGTCAAAAACATCTTGTGAGACATTTGGTGCTCATCTCGCAATTGCCAAAGTCAATGAAACTTTTCTGTTGTGACACAAATCTTTGTGGGAAGTTTTGCTTTCAGCTAAATAGACAAAGATCCTGAAGCAGAAACCAGGAGCATGCTGCAGTCAGTGTGACAAATGTGACTATGTGCACATGTCACATGTTAAAATGCATTCCAATCATCCCTTTTTAACCTGCACACATGTTTGTCCTGACATGCTGATCACTTTGGCAGCAATTGTTCACCCTGTGTGCCAAGGAAAGAGCAATTCAAAAACAATCCAAATCCAACCCACAACTTCTTATCAACTCCAACAATGAAATCTGTGGCACATGTAGAAACAGACCATGATTCCACAGGTGTGCACAGCAGACCCACCCCATCACTGATGGGTCAATCAATGACAAAAGAGCCAGTCCAACACACAAAGTTACCATCGATTTTACGAGGTGCAATGTTTGCCTAGCTGATGTGTAACTGGAAGCAGAAATAGCCTTAAAAATAATTCCAATGACATGCTCTAAATCAGCTACTCTTTGCTATTTAGCATGAATTGTTGGCAATGTGCAACTTGAAACCAATCTTGTGGCCAATCTTTTTGATGGCGCCCAACAAAATGACAGTAAAAATTACAAGATCGGTGACGGGATCGCAAAACAGACAAGGATGATGCACAACAAAAACATCTAGCTTTGCATTCAAGTTGACTCTGGTTGTGTGGCTAAAGACAAGGACAAGGATGACAAGACAAAACTTTTTGTTCTCATTTCCAATCCACTGGGCTCTCCAGAATGTTGGTAGCTAGAGATTGCACAGATTTAATTTCCATAACCTTGATTTCCTCCTCCAGTGAAGATGAAGAATTCTCTGCAGTGGGGACATTCCCAACATCAGGTTCCTTGTTCACAGATGAGAGCTTCTTTTTCCACCACCATCCATCATGACATTCATTGTGCTTTCCTGGAATGCACAATCATTCTTCTGGGTCAGAAGCTATCATCTTGGAACCTGACAATTCCTGTAGCTGCTTGTGGAGAAGCATGCCCTGAACATGCCCAGTCGTCCAACCAGTTTTCCAGCAAGTTGGGGATTTAGACATGTCTTGGACCCACATTTTGGCAAGCAAATAGCCGTTAAGACCTGCAAGATCTAATTGGACCCATTGGGTCTTAAGACCTAGACCCTAAATAGGTCTAATGGGTCTAAATAGGTCCAAAAGGGTCTAAAGGTCTACAAGGACTAATTGAAATCCGTGTTGTTATCTAGTTAATTTAAACAGGGGGTCTTAAGACCCTTAGACCCTTTAACTAGGATGTTAAGAAGGGTCTTAAGACCCACCTAATAGGTCTAAATAAGATCCAATTTTTTAACGGTTTTAACAGTCTTCTGTTCAATTAGGGTCCAAATCTGCAACTTGCAGGCTAGTTTTGTCCATCACTAGCTGCATCACTCTGTCTATGACACCAAGTGGCACATGAAGGTGGTCCAGGTGTAGTAGGTGCTAATGTGGGACCTGGTGTGGGTCTGGTAAGATGGTTCTGTGTTTGAAGCCAATGCGACCGCTAGCTACCAGGTAGCTAGTTAGTAGTAGGTAGCTAGCTAGTAGCGGTACATTTCCGACGTACCGAAGTTTGTTTCTGGTGTCGGAGCACGGTACATTGATTCTGTAGAACCTTGTACGACGTACTGTACATGGAGAACCTACTCGTACGAGCTCGAGCTTGCACCTTCAATCCCCTAGCCCGGTCCTCGATCCTCATTATTTTCTTGGGCGACAAATTCAATCCATTCTGCTAGCTTGCTGCTGTACGAGCAAATCGCCATAGAGTCGATTCAAGCGACAGTACTAAACTCGTACAAAAGTCAAAACAAACCACCACCTCCGCCAACAACAGCGACAACAACACCATAAAACCATGCAATCACAAACCTACAAAAGTGAGAGAAAGAAGAACGTGGATAGAAGTCCTTTCGTTTCTTCTACGACTGTTCCTAGCGACCATCCGAAAAGCCATTCTTCGTCGACCGGTGCCAAAAAGTCGCCACCGACGACAACGAAGGATGGCGTCAATGGCAGTGCGAAGAGCTCAGTGTCGGAAGGAGACGCTCTCCCGCCTTCGGTTGAAACGAGAAGACTTCTCAATCAAATTCCAATCCGTGCGTCCAATGACGCCTCGAAGAAGGAGGACATCGCTCCTACGCCCACGTCAACCTCCACGGCGAATGATGTCAACGATCTGACAACACTATTTAGTCACATGCGTGTCAGTGCAACGAAAGCCTATTCGGAGGAGAGCAGTACTAGCCCCGCCAATGTAAGCGGAACGATGGACCCCGCTTTATGTTTGGACGACGGATGTTTCTTTTTGGTGTTGTCATTTGTCGGTCCTACCAAGGTCACGCAGCAAGAAGAAAAAGATGCTACCGATGACGAGGCAGCAGCATCGGTCAAGGAACTATATGGCACCGAGGGAAATGATGACAGCCCGAAGGATGACACCGAAGCTTCTGATATACTTGGCGCACCACAGACCCCTCTCTTGGAGCTCGTAAAGTTTTACTTTACTTTTGCGTCCGTCTCTCGCAATTGGAAGCGACTCGTGGAGAAATTGATCGTGTCTCTTGGTGGGCTTGTTCGTGTGGATTTCGATGCCTTGAGCACGCAAAACAGCCAGCGAGCCGTTGCGTGGCTGTGTCATCACAAACCCAAGCTCGCGGGTGTTACCGGCCTCTTTCCTGCCGGCCAAAAAGTCGCCTTCGTGGACGTCATGCGCAAATGCAACACTGAAGACTTGGTCGACATTGGATTTCTGTTGGTGGTTCGAGCCCCTGGTGAGCACACGGCCGAGTCGGAAGCGCAGAAAGATCTACAAGACGTTGTTGCGGAAGAGTGCCCAAAGCTCACAGCTATCAAACTCGAGTTTGTCTTTGAAATCGGCGCCGAAGTGCGAAGCGAGTATCCAGAGGTCTTGAGCCCGCGCTTCTTATCTCTCGGAACTGTGCAAGCAACTTTTATCAGTTTCTTCATAGCCGCCTCTGTTAGCCCAGGTTTCATTTCTAATTTGGTAGGAAACTTCCCCTCGCTCAAAATGGTAGCGTTGCGATCTTCAGGCGGCGTTCTCGACAACAGAGACACGGTGGTGAAAATTGCATCGCAATCTCTAAAAAGCTTGATCGTCGCTTCGATCAATGGCAGCCAAGGCGCACTGCTGTCCTTAGATTGTCCCAGCCTACAACATTTTGTATGCTCTGGTGAGAAACGCATCACTTGGAACGACAATGGGCCCAATATATATGTCAAGGAAAAAGTGGTTGCGGAAGGAACAAATGTACCTGAAGAGTGTGGCGCCACCGTAGAATTCGACGAGCCGGGCAAGCATGGCTTATATGTCCCATTCCACTTTTTATTGGAGCCCAATGTTCACCGTTCCCTTGAAGGGGCGAAAGACTGGTATGATGACGAGTCTGAAAGCGACAATGAGAGCGAGGATGGAAGCATCTACGAGAGTGGTAGCGACTATGATACGTAGTGATGCTTGTGTATTCGAGGAGCGGATCCGAATCCGATGATGACGAATATGACAGCGACTCTGAGGGCGAGAATGGAAGCATCTACGAAAGCGATAGTTACTACGATAATCAAGATAGTGCATCCGAGGAGTCTGGCTCAGAATCCGACGATGACAAGTATGAACACGGGGACGAGAGCGAGGATGAAAGCGATTACGATAATGAATAGGATGATGAGGACAGTGCATGCGAGGAGTCTGACTCTGAATCCGTCGGTGAATGAAGCGGCTCTTGCTAAGAATATATAGTGGCCAGCCGTGTTTCGGAGGATGGGGCCAAAGGGAGCTTGAATTGACCCCGGCACCCTTTCGATTTGAATGTTGATTAGAAAATACAAAATAAATATTATAGGATTTGACAGCAAAATAAACCAGCCCGTTGAAGTTTGCAAAGAACGCAAACATAGTGCGATATAACAAATAAATGTGCTACATATCGATCGAGTAAATCTATAAATTATACATTTTGAACCTGGCTTGCTTCTTGCCAAGCATATATATTTGTCCATTCCTTGATATGTACACCACGGGGATATTTCTCGTCCTCGAGCGTCTAATGATATTCAAATTCCAGTCTCACCGTTAGATTTATTAGGCGCAGCACGCAACATTCACCTCTAATCGTTTCACGCCTTTGCCTTCCACTCCAACGACGCATTCGGAGCAGCAGCACTTGCGTTTGTTGCCAACCCGAGGTTCTTTTGGGAGTTCTTCCTCTACATAAGCAGGAAGCATCATTGTCTGTTGTTGACAGAGTAGAGAAGGATTCTCTTTCAAATGATGAAATGTGGCATCAACATCTTGGCGAACCTGGCTCAAGACGGATGCACCCTTGACCATATTGGAAGGATCTTGAAGCATGTACCGACGACCCGCTCGGTTCAGAGCCAGTAGAGAATGAATGACTCGACCATCCTCTGGGTAAAGCGTGGTTAAATCTTCCCCAGCCGTGGGCGAAAAAACACCGCATGTCATATGGAGCGTTTCTACGACATGGTTGCCCGTCAAGGCGCGTGTCAAATCGGCGCGGGCTGCACTGCGAGTGTTCAACTCTTCTCCGTTGTACAAGGTAAAACTCAAAAAGACTTGGAGATTTGTCTTGTTGCAGAGGCAAAGTCGGTCCAACAAGAGTGTCAACGTTTCCAGTCTCACGCCCTGGCCATTGTTGAGGTACAGTTTCTGGATGCCCCCAGTACCACTACTACCAAAACTTGGTTGCTCCATGTGCTTCTTGGCTGCCACAATATCCACCAAATCCAAAAGTTCGGCTTCGGACAAGTTGGATGCTTCGAGTTCTTGCAAGGATGATGCCGATGCCGATGAAGCCAGAAAATTTCTCCAAACACTCCACACTTTTTGACGTTGTTGATTCTCAGGTTGTTTGTTCCAAAGACTGTAGGATGGCATGGCTTGCAAGGCAAACTTGACTTTTCGTAGTTTCTTTGTAGCACTTGTTGATGGTGTCGTTAAAAGGGTTTCCAACTTATGTAACAAATCTTCTGTCCAATTATCAAATAAAATAGGAATGGATATTTCTCGCAACGAAGGAGGAGCTCGACAAAGTGCCTCCAAAAGCAAGGACATTTCTTCGCCATTGATACATGCATCCAGATCCAATTGTGTCAAAGAACAAGTCGGATGAGAAAGCATTTCCGGCAGCTTATTCCAAAAGGATGGTGGCACACGAGTGTTGTGAAAGACGAGCTTTTTCAGTGTCGTGTTGGATTCCAAGGCCTCGATCATATTTAGGTCGGGTTCCAGTTCAATCTGCCAGAGGCAATTTGTCAAAGTCAAGCCTACCAGATTGGCATTTGATCCGTCACCGTCATTATCCTTGAGCGTTTGGCAAAGCAGTCTCGTACAGCAAGTATCCAATGTCCAGCCCTCTAATTGGAGCGACAACAGCTTTGTTTCCAATGATTCTGATGAGAGGGCGCAGGTTAACGACTCCAAATCCAACACGGGACGGTGCCCTCGGCTACCCGACTTGAGGTCAACATGATCCACAAGCATCTTTTTTGTGGCTGTTGTAAATTAAACTAGGATAAAAAAGTCAATCAATTTACAAAATTTAATGGAGATTCATTCAAAGGTTGAATGAATCAGATTATCAGAATTGTGGGGCTTATTCCTTTGGCCACAACGTACAAACTTGGCATATTTGTGCCAAAAGGTGCCCAATGATGAACTGGCTAGCTAGTGATGGCATCAATGATACCAAACACTGCAAATGATGCTCTCGAGCTCTGCTCTTCGTCGACGTAATACCAGAACAAATGACATCCCTGCTCTCCTTTCTTTCTTGGAAATTCTTGGGCAGATCTTCAACAAGAAAGGAGGAAAATAGAGTGAATTCGAGTCACGTCACAGAAGTAAGAGTACGTGGTGGTTGCCAAATAAGCTCCGGCACCTCAATCAATCAAATGACACTTTTTACGCACTTGATTGCCTGATTGGTTCACAAATTCTGCAATGATTGGTTTTATGCACGTCAGCGTTCGTCAGGCGGGGTGGAAAGTTGGCGCGCGCATCCTAACCCTAACCCTTCCAGAAAGAAAAGTGCTCCAGCCACAGCAAGAAAAAAATTGTGATGGGAGCAGCTTGTGACACTGTCAGCTAGTAGCTAGCTAAATAGCACAGCAAAGCATGAGGCACAGCTGCAGTGCATCTTCCAGCACTGTATTCAAACTTTCCTGGCGGATGGCGAATGTTCTCAAGAGGAGAAAAGATGCAAAGAAAATTTTCTCTTGATTCTTTCCTTTTGGCACTGGTCTTTCAATGCTGTGCAAAACAATTGTTGAAACATGAAAGAGTGAGCCTTTGAATTTGGTGCAACACTGGTTAATCAATCTTGTGCAAAGAAATCAACAAAATGCATTTGTGCAGCGTGATGCAGTGGTGTGGATTGGTGTTGCCGCATTCTAGAGTCGTTCACAGTCATTTTGTCAAGTTCCATTTGGAACAAAGCAAAAAATCTAATCCAACTGACTAGCTCCACAATTGTAGCCTTGTGATTGGCTGCTCCAATGGGAAACATGGCCACCGGCAACCCCTTCCCGTGGCTGGGACCTGGTCCTGCTGCTTGTAGCTGCAGCAGGTGTTTGATGTCAGCATCTGTGCCAGATGACAGGATTCGTAACAGTCTGCACAGTCTGCAGCACAGAAACATTCCCAGCCACGCCTGCAACAAAGTGACTGTCATGAATGTGCTGAAATGATGTGATAAAACGTGTGACATTTTTATGACATGATTGCACTCAAACACAGTGACATGACATGTGATGACAAATGCTGTGACAAAAACATGACAGTTTTTAACGGTTGTCACAGACAATTTAGTAGAATCCTGTGATGTTTTTATGACATGATTGCACTCGAACAGTGTGATAAAACATGTGATAAAAAATCCTGTGATAAAATTATCACAATAAAATCCTGTGACAAATGGCATCAACATGACAGTTTTAATGGGGAACTGGGAAGGTTCCAGAAATGTAGCACATGGGATGGGCATCACAACCCCAACGGAGATCATCGTTTCGTTCACACCGTCAATGGTTCATCGGAGCCCCGAATTGTTTGCCAGTTGGGCCTCTCCGGGTAAATACGGTACTCCGAGTATGTTTACATTCCCAACTTGAGAGGGTCATTATCAAATCACGGGGAACTATTTTCGCTGCTCTGTGTCCATAGTCTTTTCTTTTTTGTTCTTCTACGATCCAAACATTCCGTCAGAACGGAAGCCGAGTGCTACTATAATAAGTCCTCAGAATGTAACAAGGCAAAGTCATCGTCGAAGGCACATAATGGCCTAACCGGGATGACAAGTAGACAACTACTGTAACTGGTAGTGCTGTGTGAACTCTCAAACTGTACTGTAAATCGTACCAGACGACTTACAGTTACCGGAGAAAAGTTAGTATAGTACTTCAAGTCCGTTTTAACAAATCGTAGGTTTCTGGATAGCTGGTACCAGGTAGTACTACTACTCTTATGTACCACTAGCTAGCTAGTACGCAGAGAACTTCCCCACAACAACTACTCCGAGCATACTGGCTCCGAGTACACGACATCTGCTGGTATCACCTGCCTCACGTACATAATAGGTACGACGGGTCGTAGTCAGCAGAGGTACTACTAAAGAATGCAGTAGTACTTAAAATCTAAGTAAGAGTGCTACGAAGTGAAGTATGCGCCAGTTAGTGGTACTACTACTAGCTAGTAGTACAATTGTACTGGTACGACGTACCTATTGTAAAAGCGAGAGCTAGCTACTTGCTACGGTAATAAGTCTACTTAGCTTCAAGTGGTAACACATGTACCGTACAGGGCCAGTTTTAGCCCAGTAGAAGAGCTAGCTAGCTAGTAGTAGTGATAATAACAGTACATCTGTAGAATAACCCGAAGTAAGTAGTGATTAGGCTCACACAAGGCAACGTGGTCAAGGCCAATAGTCACTACAGACAATACTGTATCAACTCTACAAGAAGTCTTCGTCCCCCACCGTATCAGATCTGCGGCTTGTTGCTGAAGGTCGACTCTACAGTAGCTAGTAGTAAAGTAGTAAAGTAGACTGGGAGTTGAGCTACAGTAGTATATCAAAGCACCCACTTTACACGTAAGCTGCAAGGGCGGACAGGAGGCCGAACCCTTTACTTCTCACCACTGCAGAGGAGGGAACTATTATCCATTATCCCGCACAAATACTATACTTACAGTACTCTACTAGCGACTGTAGTAGAGAATGCCGTTGCTGTGGCCACCAGCGCTACGAGCGCCGCTGCTCTTCGTGTTGTTGTTGTTAAGCTACCTACTCGTTTTTGGTCGAGCACTCGAACTTCCAATAGAAGTACAACCACCACAATCGCGCTTTCCTCTCGAGATAACTCTCCGTGCCGCTGTCTTGCACGCTCCTCCCTTTGCGACGGTCGAAGAACAAGACGATGGAAGTGTGTTGTACGGCGGCTTTCAAGCCGATTTGCTGGAACGCTTGCAGGTATTTGCCGCCGCCGATAATGTCACACTGACCTTTCAGCTCAGTGTCGCACCGCCGCAATATGGCCCCGCCTTTGATTTGGTCGCCCAGGATTGTGCCACGGTCGTCGTGAACAACACCAAGGACCATCCTGCGAGTCATGCCGCACTGTGCGGGACCCTCGACATGATTGTGGGCAATTATTACGCCACACCGGATCGGGCCTTGCGCGTGGACTTGTCTCCGGCGTGGTTGCGATCGACCATATCGACCATGAAATACATGGACAAGAAAAACACGTCCACCCCGGATTTTACAACGTTAACCGAAGCCGAAGAAGCCGGCGCCATGGTGTGTTTGAAAGACGGAACCTTTTATTCGGGAGTCGTCAAGGAAAAATATCCCGGTTGTACTTATCTCATGTGTTCTACAGAAGAGTACTGTTTGGAAAAACTCAAAATGGAACAGTGCGTCCTCTATGCGTCGGACGAATTGCAATTGCGGTATCGCTCGGCGTGGGATCCCAGCATGGAAGTTACGCGGGAAAACGTCAATACGCAGTACATTGCCTGGCCCATGTCTTTTGATTTGGATCCAATCGTCACGATTTTGATGAATCGATGGATCTTTGCGGCAGTCACCAATGCCACCTTGGATGAATTGTATTTCAAGTATTTCCAAAAGGCGCTCTGTCCCATTGGAACCGCCGGAGAGGCCTGCGAATTAAAATGCGATCCCAATCATGGACAATCCGATGCCCGAGGCGTGTGTGTCTGTGAATCGACCAAATGGACCGGAGACGATTGTTCCCTTGAAGTACCGGAGGATACCAACATGATTCCCATGGTTCTCAAGGTTTTAGCCTATGGCATGTTTGGGATCAATTGTGTCACTATTTTGGTGTGTGGAGCATGGTTGATTTGGAAACGAAAGAGTACGCAAGTTCGAGTCAGTCAACCATTCTTTCTCAATTTGGTACTACTGGGATGTTTGATTAGTTCCTCCACAATCATCGTCTTGGCGGAAGAAGATGAAGGGGAAGGGCCCGTTCATGCTTGCATGGCCATACCATGGCTCTATTCGGTGGGATTTTGTATTACCTTTGGAACTCTGTTTGCCAAAATTCGCAGAGTTTATATCATTTTTAAATCGGCCATGGACATGAGAAGGAACACTGTTTCCATGCAAGAAACAATGATTGTAATTGGAGCAGTCTTGGTTGTGGATGTGGCCATTTTGTTGGTTTGGACCACCGTGGATCCTTTGGAATGGCAAAGGACGATTAGTAGTATGACACAACTGGGCGAGCCCCTCGAATCGGAGGGACGGTGTACCTCGGATCATTGGGGGGCATTTGCGGGTCTCATTGCTTTCTTTCATGTCATCTTGACCGGCGTGGCGTGCTACCTATGCTATGTGGCCAGAGAAATTCCCACCAAATTCAGTGAAGGAAAATACGTTTCCATCGCCATGGTTTCGGTACGTCATTCCGGCATTACGATACGTTGTTTTCCAAGCAAGAGTAATTGTGGCTCACGCTTTTTGTTCCCCTCCCTTGATGTTTCCAAGAATCTTCAAATTTTTGTTGTGGGTGTGCCCATTCTAGTCATATTGGGTACGGACAGTCAAACGAGTTTCTTTGTCCGCAGCGTCATCATATGGTAAGCTGAGACTTGCTTTGAGCTTATTTCCAATCCTGTTATGATTTTGCTCATATCACGGATTGATTTCCGCGATCTCTATTTTAGGATGAATGATTTTGTGGTGGTGACGCTCATATTTGGCAACCTGATATATTCTGTTCACTTTCATCCCAATGCGGGGAACGAAGAGTGTATCAGGACTGTCGTTGGAAACGCTATTCAACAATACTCCAGTAGAATTAAACTCTCCAGCAGGAACCTCGATACTTCTGGCGAGTTGGACAACAACAGCCACCGAAATCTCTTCGGAGGACGAGCAAAACAAGAAGCCCAAACATATCCGAGTCCGCCACGACGATGCGACAGAGTTGCTTCAGCTCTCTTGAGAAGCGAACTGGAAGACGAAAGAATACCTTCCGTAGTAAACGAAGACGGAGAGAATGACGGCACTGATCTGGAACTGAGTCGGGCGAGCCGTAATACAGATAGATACAGATCAAGTCTTGACGTTGAAGTCGACGTCCGTGATACACATAAGTACAGAGCAAGTCTTGATGTCGAAGTTGACGTGGACGTGGACATTGACGTGGACGATATCATTAATCTTAACACATCGCAAAGGTTTGACGATTTCGAGACAGACATTAGGATGCCCCGACAGGCCATGTATGAACCAGAAGAAGAGGGCATGGATGCGGACTATGGATCCGAGTCCTGCACTACAGAGGAATCGAAGAGCCCGCGTGATGCGACGCACATATCCAACAGCGATCAGTTAGAAAATGTGCCAGGCGGGACTTTCAACGCAGCCTCGAGCGTGACACAGAAATCCACCCCAGAGCATTTGCGGCAACCCTTGGAGCAAGCAAAGTCTACCACAGAATCGAAAAGTTCAGCGCAACAACCCCTGTCTGTGCTGAAAGAAGGAAGAGGCAACAGTGGAACAGAAACCACACTTGGTCTTGGGGCCTCCTTCGAGGACAAAGATGACGATATTGCACTGACGGGTGGTACTTTTGCCGGAGGACCACCAATGCACTGTGCGCGATCACTTGAAACGAGGCGGCCTCAAACCAGTATTGGCATATAGCGCTACGCAATGTGCTGTTCCTTTCTATGATTTATCCAATATACTACATTTTTGCACATTCCTTCCCAAGAAATCCATAAAATAAAGTTTTGACAAATTTTATATTGATAGCAGTCCTCTACCATTCTTGCTCTCGCCTTCAATGCTCTAAAGTAGAATTGGATGTCTTTTGATTAGCTGTTAGCACATTTGTGTCCAAAATGTTGACGACGAATGTTTAATTAAGTTTACAAACGGATTCAGCTCTTAGCTATCAAATGGAAAGCAACCAAAAAGTCACAGATTGCCCCCCTAGATTCTCTTCATTATTCACTAACACCACAAAAGGGATAAACGAATGTTGGTAATTTAAAATGCACCAGCGGCAGCAAGATCAAGATCTCCAGTAGCCATGACGTCATGGACACAACTGGCACGGAAATGAACATCCCAATCAGCGCATGCCTGTTCAGCAGTGCTGAGCGCAATGGTTTCTCCAAGGCGGCGTTTGGTCGTGCTGGCCTCCGGGAGTTCACATTGGGATGGGTGCTGAGGAGCGCGGGTAATCTGGAACAGCATCTCCTCTCCTTCTTTCACCTGCCAGTCAGCAGCAAAGTCATTGGGATTATCAATCACAACGGTGCCATTGCGAGCAAGCATCTGGCTGGTGTTGTAGTTGCCCAACATGCCCTTGCTTGCATGGAGGCGGTGAGCATGCACTTGATCCAGGTTCACAGCAACCATGTCCTTGAAAGTCTTGAGAACAATCTTCTCATCTTCAGCCAACTGAATCTCGAAAATGTGGACCTTCTCGGACACCTTTGTGTGGACAACAGTGAAGCCCCCAACGGTGTTGGGCAATTCGGCATTGGAGACACCATTCAAAGAGTATCCACCAAAGCTTGAGACCACAAACACATCCTCACCAAACTTCACAGCAGCATTCTCAAGGTAGGAGTACTGCAGTGTGGTGCAAAAGACAATGTTAAGGAGACAACAAATGAGAACATCTCGGTCAAGTGGTAGAACATGGAAGGTTCCAGCGAACTTACATCATAGCGAATAGTGGTACGGATATTGATCTGCAAATCTTGGTTGGAAGCAAAGTTAGCTGCCTGGATAAGGATGAGGTCACAAGCTCCCATGAAGTCTACATGAGCAAGGAAGCAAAGTGAGTTGACGAGCATGAGAGAAACAACACTGAAAAGCTAGGTTTAGCAAAAACGTACCGTAAAACTTTCCGTTCCAAAGCTCTTTAATAGAAAGACAGGTTGTTAGTCACAAACTATCATGGGCGAAGTCGTTCTGTGTCGGTCAGGCAAGCGACGTGTACATACCGAAATGGGGATCACCCGCCACGGAACCGCCGTCGCGAGCTAATGGCAAGCACAAGAAAGGTTGTGGTGCTTGTTAGTCAAAACAAAAGTGGGCGAGGGTCAGTTAGAGCACGAACACTTACGGTCTGGATTTTCGCATGTTGTTTCGCCGTGTGCAAAGCAAACCTTATAGGTGGTAGTAGCGCCAACGGCGGGCAAGTCTTGAACCCGTGTCCTCGCTGAACCGTCGCCGTTGTGGACGTACATGCCATCCTTATTGGCCCAGGCATCATTAAACACTTCGAAGCAGACTTCGAACTGGCCGGTCATTGGTTCAGTAGCACCTCCGTCCGTGTACGCCGTACCCCACCTCTGGAAGTATTTGATTTTAGCGGGAGGGCCTGGGAGGATGGTGATTAAGTCCTGGGAAGAATGGCCGCTAGCGTCATCAGTTACGGCAACCCAACCAGCAGCTGGAAAAGATCCGCAACTTCCTGTACACGACATGTAGACTGTAGAAGATTGGGCAGGGTCATTAGGACTAGCGGCGTTTGCTTCGTCCAAAACATAAGCAATGCTGGTGCCGCCGCCATTGACATCAACTGCAGCGATTCTGAAAAAAACCAAAAACAAGAACGCAACACAACGCAACAGGAGCTGGTGAGTCGAAGAAGCAAGACGACGGAAGAAAAGATATATTCATTACTTACGACATATCGTTGTGGTTTCCGTCTTCGATTCCAGCGTCGGTATTGGCCTGACCGTCGTGGTCGTACCACTGCGCGATCGTTCCTGTGTAAACAAAGGGATCAAAGAATCCAAGTTTGTTGGAACCAACGGAGACACAAACAGGGCCGGCAATGGCGGAGCCGATGAAAAGAGAATAAAGTAGAGCAGCGAAAGAGAGCTGTTGAAAGGGAAAGATTTACAGAACCCATGGTTAGTCGGGACGGACCACTCACGACAGCCTCCAATGACAGCCAAGCAGGGTAGTGGTACCATTGCGACGCCTTTCTTACCTTCATTTTTGTTGGTTGAGAGACTTTTGCGGTTCCGATGGTAAGTGAATGTATCACGTCAAAATAATGAATTTGTGAGATTACCGGGGCCGGGGGGGGGGCAGAAGCATCAACTACCAATCCTAATAGCTAGCACTGACTATCGGTGCTAGTACAGTACAATTGTACCCGGACCGGTCCACAAAGCATTGGATGGTAAACTTAAAAATTATGCATCCAACAATAATTACTACTTCGTACTGTTGCAGTGAGAGTACCTCCTTTTATTTACGAGAGCGACTGGATAAGACGTTTATTGTTCGAGTGCCGCTGTGCGTGCGTCTACAGATGCCATCGCAATCAGATAAAGACCTTGTGGAGTAATTTTGCAGCCGGTACTAAAAAATGAGATGGCCGTGAGAGGAATCATTCTTTCTGGTTGACACCTTTAAGGGTCCGCTTTCTGGATCTTTCTTCGTCTTCTTTCGTCGGGATTCAACCTGCTTCTTTTTTTTTTTTAGTAGACTTCAGCAGTGTGAGACCCCTGAGATGGTCCTGGCAAGTCAGGTTGCTAGGTTGCAGTAGGTGCACTAATTATTTATTTCACTCTAGGTTGAGGCTTAATTGTTTCTTTTTCTTTCACTGGCTTGTCACCCCTTTTGAGGGTCAATGTGATGTCACACCCAAGACTGGATCCTCTCTCAAACCAGTCCTGCCCTGGCAGCCCTTGTCTGACAAACAATGACCTGTCACCAAAAAACGAGCATGTCAACCCACCAGAACGAAAAATGATGAGAGCCCAGAGAACTTGTCTCTGCAAACCGTCTGCAAATCGTTCTCAACGGAAAGCTGTTCATTTGGGGACAACAATTTTGTTTGTCAAACATCGTCACAGAGCAGCAATCGCTGTTCATTGGACAACACAGGAACACGTTTTCATGCGAGGACAATGTGTGTCCAAACAGTCAGAACGTCTTTTCAGCTAAGGTCGGGACAACGTGGACCCACCACATTGCGAGCTTTCTCAGCATCAAGTGATTTCACTTTGATGTCAACACACAAAACATCACAACAGTGTTTCTCAACGTTGCACATGATCTTCTTGTGTCCTTTTCTGCCTCTCCTGCCACAATTCCAGCTTTTTAACAATGACATGCATCACAAAAGCATCTGCATCTTCGAAAAAAAGGATTCTTCATCAAGAATTTCGATTTTGATGATTTGGGTGTTCTCTGTGACAAGCTTTGCAGGAGCCACATCAATGACTTCAGCTTCAGTTGGAGGGCCAAAAAAAGGTCAACAAGAATGGGCTCAAAACGTTGAGTCTGGGGTCGGTTGAACCCAGCTTGAAGGTCAGAAGCAACATGCATGAAGCCAACAAGCAATGCAGAATTGAGTGCACTTTTCCAGATCTTTCAAATGCCCTCTTCTAGGAGGCCCACGTGCCCCAACAATGTGGAATCAATTGGCACAGAGTTCTCAAAGACAAAGGATGCACATGATTGACTGCCCCATCAGGTCAACAGACCCAGCCACTCTTGGCATGTGCCAACACTTCCAACACAAACATTCTTGTGATGGGATCATCATTAAGAAATGCAGAGTTAGGTGCAAGTTTGTGCTCTGTGACCTGCCTCACATGTTCCCAGGCAATGATTGTCAATTGATCTCAACAGATTGCAAACTTGGCAGGATTGTCTGCCAAAAAGAGTGGCAATCAACATGTTGAACCCAAAAATGGAGGCAACAATCTTTGCAGCGGGTGTGCCTCTTGGTGCAGATCAGAACTGCAAGCAATGAGGAGGGCTCACAGTCTGCAACCATGATGACTGACGGGTCATTCTCATGAACAATCCAACAATTTGCCACAAGTCAGTCACTCCAGTCTTTGCTGTTCAGCATGATTTTCATGAACCTGAAGAAGGTTTGGTTGGTCCAGCTAGGAGCTGCACCAAGCACCTCTAACCTCTTCTACAAAATTAGTGGTCAAAATGGCACTGCTCTGTGGCTGCAAATGCTAAGCAATTGCTGACAAGGTGCAGAATGTTCTTGAGAGTTTCCACAAAAGGTCATCCCACAGAACTTCCTGCCAGATTTCTCCTGCAAGACAAGAGGGATTGCATGTGCCATGCAAAGCATGACAGACAGCACACAGATGCAATGAATGTTTCATTTGGCATTTCTGCTAGCAGGTGGCCTCCAGCAATGGTGGCAAAATGCCTGTGATGCAGTGGTTCCCGCCTCCCCGGGGGGGGGCTTGC
>ENA-ORBV01006369-ORBV01006369.1-microbial-mat-metagenome-genome-assembly--contig:-NODE-6369-length-20882-cov-5.957270_pt1 | contig 20882 bp, 20 predicted proteins | sample MGYA00237777_ERZ505514 | MGnify/ENA primary metagenome ERZ505514 (study PRJEB26160, sample SAMN06269048) | microbial mat metagenome | isolation source: Oligotrophic lake microbial mat | place... | reverse complement strand
GGCGCCCGGTCCAGACGGTCCCCGGGTCGAGGGCGGACTCCGCGCGGCGGCGTGGGGGCGGAGGTGCGCGAGGATCTGGTCGATCACGGACCGTTGCGTGATGCAGGCGACGAGGCAGGACGGGCACGCGAGGGGGTCGACCTCGAAGAGCTGCTGCAACACCGCCGCCCATCGGCGGCTGGCCTCGGTCGGCTCGGCCTGACCGCGCATCCCGCGCGGGCGGTTGGCGTACCAGCCATAGTACCGCGTCGTGACGTGCCCCGTGTCGGGGATGTGGACCAGCACCCGGGCCAGGAACTCGAGGGGGTCCACGGTCTCGGTGCCCGCCGTCGGGCCGTCGGACGTGTCGGAGCGATACGTCACCGCCTTCGCACTGCGATCGTCGGTGAGCCGTTCCAGCGCGACAGGATTCCGGGCACAACAGCGCGCGAGCCGGGTGGCCAAGGCCCGGTCGTCCTCCGACACCCAGACGGCCGTGTGCCCGTGGAAGCCCGAGTGCGGCCACGTGAGCATCCCGGCGGCCTGCTTCTCGTCGAAGAGGGCCAAGCGCACGAACAGCCGCAAGACGGCGCGGCGGAACGCCTCCGTCAACCGCGCGGTGTCGTGGACCGGCCACCCGACGAACGTCCCGTCAGGCCGGAAGCCGCCGTCGATAGAGGCAATAGGCGCGCAGCCGCGTGGGGATGGTGAGCACCACCTGCCGGTGCGGCACGGGCGCGAGCAGGATGGTGTCCAGCCACTGCGTCCAGATCGCGAGGCGTTTGGCGTGACCGCTCGGGCAGAAATAGCGGCATTTGCACGAGAACGCGAGCAGATATTCATGCGCGCAGCTGTCGCAGCGGTCGCAGCGGATGCGGGCGAAGCCATGCTCCAAGACGCCGCAGGCAAGGACCGTGTCGGCGACCTGCGCCACGACGGGGCGCCACGGGCCGCACTCGCGCGCCAAGCGCTCGTCGTAGACCGTCTGCAGGCGGTGCGCTACTGCCGCATCCACCAGAACGAATCGGCGATGCCGAGGAACCGCATGAACATGCCACTCGACGTCGCGCGAGGATCGAGCGGTGTGCCGCCGCCGAACGCGACATAGGCTGCCTTGCGCGACAGACTCGGCGTGCTGATGTAGCTGCCCTGCTGGGTGCTGACGGCGCGCGTTTCGCCGGTCACGTTGTTGTGGATGATCACGTTCGCGGCAGCCGCACCGAGGTTGGTGGCCTTCGAGGTGAAGGCGACCCAGGTGCCATCGTAGCTGAGCGTCAGCTTCTCGCCCTGCAGGATCGGGCTGTCCCCGTTGCTTTCCGTGCCGGTGCTGCTGATGCTGGCGCGCTGCACGCCGCCCGTCTCGAGATTGGCCACGAACACGTCCTGCATGCCGTTGGCGTCACCGCTGACGACGTTCGTGGCGGTGGTGCTGTATGCGACGAAGCGCCCATCGCCGGAAATCGCTGGCGTGACGATGCGACTCGCGCTTTCCTGCCCCTGATTGCGTTCACCGCCGCCCGCAGTGAGGCTCACGCGCTTCACCTGCGCGGTGGTGTGGTCGTATACGAAGATGTCCCACAAACCGTTTGCGTCACCGCTGACGAGGTTGTCGGTGTTGGTGTGGAAGGCGATGCGATTGCCGTCTTCGGATATGGCTGGTCGCGAGCCACCGACCGCTTTGCCCTTCGTTCCGCGCGTGAGCAGCGTATTTGTGCCAGCGGACAGATCGCGCCGCACGACATTGGCGGTGGTGGTACCCTCGACCGACGGAGTGAGGTTGCTGGCGGTGGTGGTGAAGGCAACCACCGACCCGTCACCGGAGAGCGAGGGCTCGTAGCTGTTGGCGTTGGCTTCGGCGCCGCCGGCCCCAACGCTCGCGCGGCGGAGCGTCTGCGGGTTCTCTGCGTCCCACACGAATACATCGCGAACACGATTGGCGTCGTTGGCGACGAGATTCGTGGCGGCCGATTCGAATGCGACATGCAAGCCATCGGCGGAGATGCTGGGTGCGTTACTCTGGCCGTCCCCTTCGACACCGCCAGGACCGGTACTGATCATGCGCGTGTCGCTGGTGAGGCGATCGCGCCAGAAGATCTGCCGGTGCTTGCCGGTGGAGCCGGCGAGACCGGCCATTCTCGAGACGAAGGCGACGAACCGTCCTTCACCATACCCGTCCGCGGTTCTGCCCACTGCCTCGCCGGCACCGCCGACCACCACGTCAAAGCTCTCGTAAAACGTGGCGCGCACGGTGCCGGCGCTGTTGCGGCTGACCTGGTCGACGACGGTTTCGCATCCGACCAGCACCCGCGTACCAGCTGGTGCCGTCGCCCCGTCGTAGACTCGGCACTGCTGCCCCGATGGCGACGATTTGATCGCGACCGTATTGGCACTGCCGGCGGGGCGCCTGGTGGCGAACGCGAAGTCGATCGTATTGTAGACATCCGTCACTCCGGCGACGGCCGGGATCGTCAGCGGGAGGTCGCCGAGCCCATTCAGTTGCAGCACGACACGTGACCCGACAGGGCCGTGGAACCTGCCAGCGACGGCGACCGTGCCAGTTGGCGGCGCCGCAGCGCCGGGCGCTCGTCCGGCGACCGTCGGGTTCCCGGGTCCGACGAGCAGCGGCCTGATCGGAGTCGTGATCGACCGTGATGGGTCGCGCGGGGTCGCCGAGACCGCTGGCGGCGCACCGCAATCGAAAGACATCAACATGTCAGACTGGATGTACCCAGTCGCGCCGGTCGGGTTGCAGGCACGCGGAAATCCCGGGAGGATCGAGACGCTGAATCCTTTCTTCCACCCGATCGATGCCGGGAAGGTCATGACCGTCCCGGCGGTGAGCACGGTGACCAGACTGGGTGGTGTCGTCGAGCCGTTCTCGGCCAATGCAAAGGTGATGGATTCGCCAACGCCAATCGTGTTGATGCGCACGGAGACGCTATGCTGCGTCGGTGGCGGGTCGCCACACACCGCGGTGAGCACGACATTCGCGCCGCTGATTCTGCCGTAGTTGTTCTTCAACCCGCACCCCCTCGTTTCACCGTACCTGGTCTCAAACCCCGGTATGACGTTGTACGAGGCGCCATCGGGCAGGCCTGTCGCGAAGGCGACCGGTGTGTCGTTGACGCCGACGAAGAGGAATTGCGATCCAAGAACGAACGAATGCCGCTCACCAGGCAGGATGCCGGTGGCCCGGATCGAGACGGTGTAGGTGGGTGCCTGAGCGCCCGCCGAAGTCACGGCGAGGAGGGCGGCAGTGAGGACGGGTAGCAGCGTGCGTGGTCGCATGATGGTTCGGAAGGGAGCGGTCGGGATAGTTGGTCTGAAGCCGTGGCTGGTTCTCCGCGGTCTCGTGGAGACACGCATCGCCCCACCACTCTCCACGCGCGCACCGTCTGCCGACGGCGCGCACACCGGGAGGCCAGTCATCCGGGAGACCATAGGCCTGGATCTGCACCAGCGCGAGAGTTCAGCTGTCGATTACTGCGGAGGACGGATCCATCGCCGACCGTCGCATCGCGACCAACGGGGAGCGGTTCACGGCCGGTTTCGGTGCGCAGATGGCGGCGTTTGCGAAAGAGGGCATCGGACAATGGAACCACAACCTACGCGGCGATGCTGAGCGCTTTCATGGGGCGGAGGCTGGTGGTGGGCGCGCTGTGGGATCTGAGATGTCGACGGCACATGGGTCATGCGCGTCACGCCGAGGGCGGGACGTGACAGCGACCAATGAATGACGCAATTAGGCGAATTCGTTTCTCACACCGTGCTGCTCCGTTGCCGCGCCGCCCTGTTTCACGCTGCCGCGCGAGTTCGCGCGCCGACGACCGCAGCATCGGCAGGCTCACGTCCAGCTCCCGTGCGATCTGCGCCTGGCTCACGCCCTGCGCCCGTCCTGCCTCGAACTGCCGCACCGTTTCTACCCTGAACTTTGCGGCGAACACGCATCGCCGTAGGGCGGACGCTGGCACCGCTCGCTTCTTCGTCCTCCTGACACCTCCGTCCCGAATCAATGTCGAGGCAAGCCTGGTGTCCGCTGGATTGGGTCAGATCCAGTCTGGGCATCACCCAGTCTACGATGTGCCCGACATGCGATCAATCGTGTTTACCGATTCTTCACGCGGTCAGAGCCCTGAATGCTCCCAGCGAATGAGGGCGATGCATGGAGCGGGTCTCCGAGAGGTGAAAGGTTCGCCCTCCATGGCCCCTGCGCCCGATGCCGTGATGCACCGCGCGCGCGGACCGTTGAGGACACAACGACCGCGATGGGTGATTGTGCTCACGCATTCGCGCACCATGCCGTTCGTGTTGGGCCGCCACAGACTGACACTCGGTCGAGTGGGACGGTGAGCAAGTGCCCGCTACACTGGCTTCACGAACGTGGCTCAGCTACTGCATCAGCGCGCAGCGCGCGCTGACCCTGGCGGTCACGTTTCCGCCGGTACCCAGCGTAATGCGGTTCTGAATGTTGGCGGACGCGCTGCCAGTCGAGGTCGGGATCATCGTGTTGGCGACGATATCGATGTAGTTGCTGGATGTCTGCAGCACGCCGGCCGCGAGCAGCACCTTGCCCGCGGGGCAACTGGTCGAGAGCGTGGACTGCGAGCGTGCACCGAGTGAGACCGGTACCGACGTCACGAGCTCCCACCCATCCACCGCCGTCGCCGGCGCACCGAGAATGACCGACTGGACGCCATACGTACCAGGGAGCCGGACCGGGCTGGCCGGCATGGCGATCTGATGCCAGACGCCCGCACCGGGGTTCGCACCATCGGGCGCATTCGACGTCACGATCGTCATCGACTCGCCCATCACGCCACCGCCCACCATGCGCTCGTTCGCGTTGCAGCGGCCGTCGATGCGCACCGGATCATCGCCGCGTGACGTGGTGAGGCCGCCGAAGCCCGCTCGACGGAGCCCCGGAATCTCCGTGACGCAGACCGCGAGCGCGCGAAACCCCGCATATTCTCACCGGCGCAGCCTGCCCACGCGACGGTCCGGCGCGCGGGGGGCGCGAGCGCGTCAACACTCTCGGTGTGCCTCGGCGTGCTGAAGGGACACACGGCCTGCTTATGACACGGCGGCAGGGGGCAGGGCGGAAGCGGCAATGCCGAACGTTGCACCGAAGGTGCCCCGATCGGCGATGGTGCCCAACAAATCGATGTAGAGCGGCAGTGAGCCGCGCACGGGAATCCACACGCGCGGGGCATAGATCGGACGCGAGTCGGCTTGAGCCATCTGGCGCAGCCGGGGTGTGCGAAGCCGAGCGCCGTCGAGACGCCGCCGCCAAAAGATGAGGGTCTGCACCGCGAGCGATGTGTCCGCGTGGCGGTCCACCTGCACCACGAAGACCGCACCGAAAAAGATCGCCGGCGCGACCAGGATCAGCGTGAAGATCAGCAGCCCGGGGTCCGCGCTCTGCACGGCGAGCAGCGCCACACCGCCGCCACCAATGAGCGCTGCCGCAATGACCACGCGCCAGATCCACGCCATGGCGCCGTACCGATAGAGCGCCGTCACTCGACCTCCATGGGCATGACGTCTTCCGTCTCCACGCTCTCCGGCGCCTCGGTCAGATCGGCATCGACGTCACGTACGATGTCATGGATCGCCGTCGCGTCCCCGAGATCGAGTGTCGCCGAGTCCGCAGTTTCGGCGCGACTCGCGGCAGCGGAACGTGGGCCGAGGATGCGGGAGAGCGGTGCGCCGACACTCGTGAACGCGTTCGTGCTGCTCCGTCGCGACACCGCGGGCGTCGGGACCCGCGCGGGCGTCGACGTCACGGCAGCCGCTGAGGCTTCAGCTCGCGCGGGGGCGGGGTACAGGTGACGGACATCCCGCCGGCGTCGACCACGCACGTCGGATAGTCCGACGGGATATTCCGGAACATGCGAAATATCGGGCGGGCCGCAGGCTGTGCCTTGTCCATGCCGTAATCGCAGTAGATCCGATAGCCCGCGACGCCCGCTCTGGCGAGCCAGCCCTGCCCATGTTCGAAGGTCCAGTCGGTTTGATAGGTTGCGCCAGGCGCTATGACCATCTCCTTACAGACAATCTTTACCTCTCTGATCATCCGAGTGGGAGCGGTGGCCTGAGCGTGGGCGCTCGTTCCGTCGGCGGCGGCCGCGAGAACACATGCGAGGACGATGCCGTGTGCCTTCTTCATGGGTCCGAACTCCAGGTATGGGGCCGCAATCGTCGTGTGACGGCGGTCGAGACAGGAAATTCAATCGAGCTTGGTCGAGTATACGTCGTGGTGCACGCCGCGGAGAACCGGCGGACCGCGGGCGGGGCAGGCTTGGGCGCGCTGGCGCGGCTTGCGCGCCATCCAGTCGCGTGTCCCGGCGGGGAGCGCGTCGGTACGGGTACGTCACCGGCCACGAAGTCCGCACGAGGACTTCGACCGTGTACGCGCCGGTCGAAACGGCGGACAACGCAACCGTGAAGCCGGTCATATCGGGGAGCAGCGCACACGTGCGGCTCTCTCGTCCACCCGTGTATGGTTGGCGTTGATCCGCGGTAGAGCCGTTTTCTGCGACCACTGACGAACAGCCGTACCGCGGGTTGGCACGAGTCGTCGCCGATGCACAGCAACGGCTCCGGCGCCAACGGGTATCTGCATCTCCACCGGCTGGTCACCAACTGGGGCTTCCGCCCCGACGGCACGTACGTCATCTGGCCCGTGCACGATACGGCTCGCATGAGCGAGGCGGTCCGCCGCGCCGGAATGCCGAGGCAAAAACATAAAATGTCGCGGTTGCAGAGGCCGGCCGAGCCAGGAGCGAGAGCGCCATGGCGTGCGTTCGGTGCTTGCGACTGCATTCCTGCGGCTGCGTGCCAGGCGCGAGCGCCCGAACCTATCGAAAATACCGCCGCCAGCCGAAATTACCTCTGATGCCCCTACTGATCGACGACGACCCGCACGCGGAACTCGTTCGTCTCCGATTCGAGAGCGAACGGCGGCTGGTGCGGCATGCGACCACGCTGCTCTACCTGCCGAGCGTCGCCTTCGCGATCGTCGACTGGATCGTGACCCGGGACGCCGCGGACCTCGCGACGCTGTTTTCCCTGCGCCTCGGACTCTTCGCCATGTGGGCGGTTGGATTGTACGCGCTCGCCCGTATCACCACCCGCAGGGCGCTGGAGTGGCTGGTTCTGGGGCTGACGCTCGGCGTGGTGCTGCTTACCCTCGCCATTCACGCGGCGCGGCCGCCCGACAACTTGTATGCGGTGCGTGCGGAAACGCTCCTGGCCTTCGCGCTGTTCGTGGTGTATCCCAACCGGATCGTGTTCCAGCTCCTGCCTTGGGCGACGCTCACGATCGGAGTCGGAGCGTTGATGCTCTGGCACAATACCGGCACCTCGGGCGCCGACATGTTCTCAGCGATCTCCAATCTCGTGCTCGCGGCCATCCTGGGCCGATTGGTATCCGGCAACCGACGAAGACTCGAGTCCGACATGTCTGAGTCACTCGACCGGGAGCGGGCCGCGATTGAAGCCCGGGAGCGCGCGGTCGGTGCCCTGCGCAAGCTGCAGGGCATCATTCCGATTTGCGCGTACTGCAAGAACATTCGTTCAGCGGTCGGCGATTGGCACGGCATCGAGCAATACGTTCGGGCTAACACCAGTGCGGAGTTCTCGCACGGCATCTGTCCGGCATGCGAGTTGAAGCACTTTGTGGATCTCCCTCTCTCCGAGCAGTCGTGAGCCCGGTCGTGAGCCCGGTCGTGAGCCCGGTCGCCGCCTCGAGCGTCGGCCACTCATGCACCGTGGCCGGAACACAATCGGCAGCGTCTGGCCAGACGATCGTATGGACCTCGGGATCGCCACGCACTTGATCAACGCGCCCTGCGTCGCGCAGCAGCCCGAAGAAAGCACCAGCGCGCACGTCCGACAAATCAATGCACAACGCAATGCGTCGTTCGAGACCGTCGTCGAATCGAAGCTGGAGCGTAGACGGGGCCACGCACTCCGCACGCCGCACGACGCACTACGCACGACGCCCGAGCAGCTCGTGCACCTGCGCCAACAACTCCTCGCCGCGGAAGGGCTTGGCCAACACCGCGTCCGCTGGTTGTGTTTCTGTGTCATCCTCGAAGAGACCTTCGGCGTAGCCGGTCATGAGCATGACGGGAATCCCGGGGCGCAGCTGGCGCACCGTGCGCATCAGCTCGACCCCACTCATACCCGGCATCACGACATCGGAGATGACCAGATCGATATCGGCACCGCGACGCTGCAGTTCGCGCAGGGCCTCGTCGGCACTCGCGCATTCGATGACCTGAAGGCCGCAGCTGCCAAGCGTGCGCGAGACGATGCGCCGAATGGCCGGCTCGTCTTCGCACACGAGGACTTTCCCGGCGCCCAGTGTGCGCGCGTCGTCACGAACCGTCGCGAGCGTCGGAACGGTGAGTGGCGCGTGCGACCGTGGGAACCAGAGGCAGAACGTCGTACCCTCGCCCGGGGCGCTGCGAACGGTCACCGCGCCGCCCGCGCGGCGCATGATGGCGTGCACCGTCGCGAGCCCGAGTCCGTAGCCGCGGGCCCCTTTGGTGGAGTAGAACGGATCGAAGATGCGGCGGAGTTCCTCGTCGGTCATGCCCGTACCGGTGTCGCAGATCTCGAGCGTGGCGTACTCGCCAGCCGCCAGGTCCTGCGCCGTAGCCTCGATCGCGACGTACGCTGTCGTAAGGCGCACCCGACCGCCGCGTGGCATGGCGTCGCGTGCATTGGTCACCAGATTCAGCAGCAGTTGCTCGAATTGTCCGCGATCGATGGCGATGCGCCAGCTCTCCGACGCGTAGACCGGGTCGAGCACGACATGCTCTTCGAGCACCCGACGGAGCATGTCCAGCGTGCGCTCGACCTCGACGCGAAGTTCCGTGACGATCGGATCCATCGGCTGCGCGCGCGAGAACGCCAGCAGCTGGGCCGTGAGCCGTTTCGTACGCTCCACCGTCGTCTCGATCTCCCGCAACGGGGCGTCCGTGCCGGCGACGTGTCCCACGGTTGATCGCAAGGTGAACACCTGCCCGAGCACGATCGTCATGAGATTGTTGACGTCGTGCACGATGCCACCAGCGAGGCGGCCGATCGTTTCGAGCCGATTGACGCGCGCCGACTCGGCCTCATCGCGCTCCCTTCGCAGGAGATCCGTGGCCGTGGCAATCGCGCCCACGACCTCGCCCCGCGCATTGCGCATCGGCTGATAGCGCATTTCGATGCGGGTGTCGGGATCCGGCTCGATGATCGCGACATCCTCGTGGCCCGCCAGTGACCGCTCCCATCCCCTGGCCCGGCGCTGCGTGACCTCCGGCGAGCCGATGCGTGGCCCGAGCGGATCCATGCCGAAGTGCAATCGGACCCCGGCCGACCCGCGAAACATCTGGTCGGCGGCCGGGCTGAAGCCGACGATCCGTCGCCCGACGTCTACCGCCAGCATCGGCGACGCGGCGGTATCGAGAAACGACTGGAAACGCGCCGACGACTCCCGCAGCTCAGTGAGTACCGCGGCCAGCAGGACCATCGGTATCGCCACCGCTCCGACGTACAACTCGACGCTGACAAAACGCGGCAGGCCCGGCGCGCGCGTCGCCGCAAACGGACCGATGCCGCGCGCCGTGAACGCCACGAGCACGACCATGACGATGATGCCGCCCCACGCGGTCGTCCCAACGCCAAAGCGATAGGCGATCACGAGCAGCAGTGGAACCAATACCAGACTGATGGGAAACGTCATGCCGGCGACCGACGGCTGAAACACCGCGAGCGTGGCCGATGCCGCGAGCACGAGCAGGGTGCCCGCACCTTTGGCCAGTTCCACGCCGTCGGTCCGACCAGCACGCGCCACCGCGTCACGCATGACCCACACGGTGGGCCCCAGCGTCAGCATCATGATCACTTCGGGCACATACCCGTGCGCGAAGTCGGCGAACAGATTCGCGGTTGACCCTGACGAGAAGACCACGGCGGAGACGAGCGAGGTGACCGGTGTGACCACGAAGCAGATCGCCGCCGTAAACTTCAAGTACGAATTTGGACGTTCGAGCGACAGTTGGTCACCAAGCAGGCGTGCGATAAACAGCGCGCCCCCCCACTCCGCCGCGAGTCGAAACAGGACGGCGGCAATCAGTGGCCAAACGGACAGGGCGGGCGAGACGAGGTGCGCGCCAATGTTCGCCAGCAGGGTGGCCAAAGCGACGGCTGTTCGAGTACCGCTGGGAGCGCCGAGGATCAGGACGAGGCCAACGGCCGCCGCCGGCCAGAGCCCGGTGTTCTGCCCGATGGCCGCCGTCGCCCTGATTGAGAGCCATTGCGAGAGGAAGTACAGCACGAAGGTGCCTGCGACGTATGCCACAGGCGGGAACACTCGATCCGCAGGTGGCATTGACGCGGATTCAGGCACGGGGCGGCACCGGCTGGGGACGAAATGAATTACCGGCAGAGCATACGATACCGCGGAGGCCACAGGAAGTCCGGCGGGCGTGTCGCTCTCGATTGGCGGAGCGTCATGTCACGGTCGGTGACGTGCTCGGCGATCCCGGCCGCTCCGTGCTGGTGCGCTTCATGCTCGATCAGAACGTTTCCGAGGGGCTCATCCTGGCACCAGTACCGCACGTCGCGGAGAGTAGGCAGGGGCGCCTGCTGGATCTCGGCGGCGCTCCGGATACTGGGCGGCAGGCGTGGTCAGGGGGCTTCGAGTGCCCACTCCGCGTTTCAGGAGCTATCATCTTCATCATGTCGAACTTCCGGCTGGCGCTCGTTGTTCTGCCCATGCTCGCTTCGACGGCTGTGGCGGACGTTTTCAAGGGCGTGCGGTACTCGGTCCCGTCTGGCTGGGTGGCGGCGGACAGAGATGGCGTGCGCACCCTCGCGCCCACGGACAAGGCGGGTGGCGAGCTCCTCGTGCTGGTGCTCGGAGCGGAGGCCGCGAGTGGAACGTCCGACGAGCAGATGGAGGCGCTGGAGACCCAGCTCACGAAAGGCGTGAAGGTCACGTTTGCGTCGAAGGTGCTCGTCACCAACCGCGGAGACCGCGGCACGTTCTACATGACGACGCTGGGGGTCAATTCGGCCGAGAGGGGCGACCACGGCCGAATGATCTCGATGCTCGTGCGCGACGATCAGCACGCTGTGCTGCTGTTCGTGTTCTCGAATCAGGCGACGTGGGAGAAGCACGCGGCCGGCGTCCAGTCGCTGCTCAACAGCGTCTCGATCGATGTGAATTCCATCAGGCAGCCGGCACGGTCGGGGGTCGCCACGCCGACGCCGACGCCGACGCCCACCCCCAGGCCAACGTCGACGCCCACGGCCACCAGGAGCGATCACCTGCCGACGGGCGAGACTCCCGACAACTATCCCGGCTCGGTGGGCTGGCTGCCGAGCGGTCGCGGCGCAGCGATTCCCGCGGCGCGCCTGGTCAATGGGCGACCGCAGGGGCTCTGGTGGCGCTACCAGGTGAAGAGCTCGACGCAGATGAGTCCGTTGCCGATGGTGTTCCTCCCCGACGGAACGATGGCGCATCTGCCACGACCCGGCTCGGGGACGCAGGTCGATCTCGAGCACCAGCGAAGGCAGCATGGTTCGGAATACGTCGGAACGTTCAGGGTCAGGGACGGCCAGATCACGACGTCGATGAACGGCTACACGCAGACCGATACGTTCACGAGCGGTCGGGACAAGGGCGAGGAGTGGTTCGAGATCGGGGCGGGGCGGCACTATCCACTCGCGCTCGGAAGCGCGAAGGGCTTGGTCGGCAGGTGGAAGGGCGAAGGTCAGAGCTACGTGTTTCGCGCAGACGGCACGTTCCAGTCCGGAAACATCACTGACAACGCCGAGTTCACGGCCACCCAGAACGGACGCGGGACGTGGCAGCTCGACGGTTACCTGCTCGGGTTCACCCTCGCGGACGGTTCTCTCTACATCGACCTGGCGGGCATGACGAGCGGGTTCCTCGTCATTGGTTCGGTGGTGTACACGCGGCAGTGATCGACGGTCGAGGCGGCGCGGCCAGGAGCGCATCTTCAGGTGACGCCGCCGGTGGGCGGGTCGAAGAAGCTGGCCGCGGAGCAGTCGAGCTGTCCCCCGGGCCCAGGTGTGGACGAGAGCATTGAAAAAGGATTCTTTCAGCCTGAATCAACGGCCGACTTCGATCCGTGAATTTCCTGCCGTGAACGATCCATCCGTCTGTAATCTCAGTATTCTCTGGCCATCGTTCAAGAGGGCAGAAGAATTTGGAAACGGAATTACCACGGAACCAAGGGAAGGGTGTGCATTTCCCGCCAGATCCTTGAACTCCAGCGTCAAGGAGACTCGTTCTATTCTCCAGGCATCTGCAATGAAATTGGGGCGATGGATCACATGCAGGTTCAATCCATGTTTTTGTATTTCCTCGAGCAAGAGGTCTATGTAACGCCATCCTTCTCCCACGCCGCCAGGAAGACTGGATGGGAATTGATAAGATGTGATCAACGGTATTACAGTTATTGAATTTACCTTATACTCGTTGAGAATACTGGTTGACATATTGTCATCATACAAACCACAGGGTTCGGTCTTTTCCCTGCCATGAAAACATCCCCCGCTTGCCCTGGCAAGGCCGATCATTGCTTTTGAAGGTTGTTCCTTATTGTCATTTCCGGTCGTAATGGTCACGCTGGCGGCAGTCAAATAGTAGGGCGTATTTTTCCCTGGTGTTGGTGCCGCGTTGCTTGTCGGGGGAGGCGGCGGAGGTGCTGTCCTCTTGATGCCAGGCCGGCGGCTGATCTCGGTCGGCGCGAAGATGACGGAGTCGCGCTGCACGGGCTTCACCTGCGCGCGCAGCAGACCGGTACACGCCACCATCATCACAAACGCGGCAACAGTGCGTGCCTTCAGCGAATGAGCGCGATGCATAGAGCGGGTCTCCAAGAAGTGACAGGTTTGCCCTCCATCGCCCGTGCGCCCGATCCCGTCATTCCGGGCGCGCGAAGCGATGAGGGAGCAACGACCTCGACGGGCGTTCGTTCTCACCCAGTCGCGCGCCATCGCATTCGTGTTGGTACTTCCGTCGGAGCGACGCTTCCCGTGATCAGCGCCTGAGCCGCCCAATTTCCAAGCCGGTGAGGCGTCACGCAACCAGCGTTCGTGTCGGCATGGCGGTGGGTACCGGTCGCGGGCGGTCAGCGAAGCAGGACCACTCCTCCGCCATCATGGTGCTGCGGCCTGAGCTTCCTCCTCGTGCGGCGACGCCGGGGAGAAAATCAGCCGAGGGGCGCGTCCTTCAACCACGACGCATAGCCAGACCACGTCGGATCAGGTCGTGCTTCGAACTCGACGCGATAGCCCGGGTGCGTGCCCGCCAACCCCGCTGCGACCGTGCCCATGTCTGCGCCCTCGCCGAAGTAGAAGTAGTACTCTCGGAGCCCTGGCGTGGCGTAACGGCGCAGATACACCGCCCACCCATTCCCGTGCTTCTCGGCGAGCGTGATCAAGTCTTCCTCGAGCGCATCGAGCGCCGGGGCCTCGGTCGGTGACCAGTACGCGCCCTTCGGCTCCTCGTTGCACCACACCCCGAACCACCCGATGTTCGGCATTGCTGCGGAGGGCGGCTCTTCCGCGAAGCGGTGGTCGAGCAACACCTGCGCCTTCGTGTCGCCGTCTCTGATCTCGAAGAATTTCCAGGTCACGACAGTGACGTTAACACGGTCGGCGCGTGCCCGAAATACTCGAGGGTATCTGGCGCGTGTCGGCCACCATGAAGGCCACCGGTGAAGCCTCCAGAGGACGCTCGCGCCAGCGAGACGCTTGCCAGTGATACCGGACAGCGCCTGGGTCAACTGCTCATTGACATGATCGTGTGCTGGCACGATCGCACCCTGTTTCAGGTACACGTCCACGAGCATCATCGTCTCGGGCGCAACCAGGCGGTGGCTGATGAGGGGCGTCAGCGCTTCCAGACGAACATCGTTCCAGGACTGGTGTCGGACGTCAGACATGGCAATCGGGGACTGGGGGGGTGATGGTGGTGCGAGACTCCCAAGTTCAGTTGCAGGTGCCTCTTCGATTCGAGCTGATGGCGCCACACACATCACCGACGGTGTCAGACAGTGGCAACACCCTCGCCACGAATCACGCAGGCCGCAAGGCAGATCAGCGGTGACGTGCCTGCGATAGATTCGCGGCGTGACCGAGGATCCCCCGCGCCGATTCGTCCTTCGCTGCAACGCCGGAGCGCACACCGTGGCCGTCGATCCGGCGCGGTACTGGCGAACGATCGGCTGTCCGGTGTGCAAAGCGCCGATGGATGCGCTTCGGACCCGACGCGCGATGGCGTGGCTCACAGGCAGAGCCCCCCGTTCCGGTGTGCGGTTCAGCGGCCGGTTTCGTGTCATCCCACTCGAGATTCTGGTGGGACTCTGGGGTGTACTCATCGCCGCGCTGACGGTCACGCTGCACACCGTAGCCGATGCGTGGTGGCCCGCGACCATCCTGCTTTTCCTCGGGCGGTGACCATGGATGGTGCCCGCGGTGCCATTGCTGACGGCATCGCTTGCGTTGCGTCAGTGGCGCGCGGCGCTGCTCGCCGTGTGCGTGACAGTCGCGGGACTCATCGGCGTGATGGAGTTTTCACCTGGTGTTCGACGGGCATTCAGCGGCGGGAATCCGGACTCGCGGGTTCGCGTGATTACCTACAACGTCGGAGGAGATGCCGTACCACCATCGCTGTTCGTGGCGCTCGTGATGGAGTGGCAACCGGATGTGCTGGCGATTCAGGAGTGTGGACAGAAGGTGCGCGAGCAGCTGTCGAGCATTGCGGGGTATGTCAGCGACGTTGGCAGCACCTGTCTGCTGACGCGGTATCCGATCGTCCGCGTCGATTCACTGCGACGGAACAATTTCATGGCAGCCGGTGGCGCCGCGTGGGTCAAGCGGTATCGGTTGAGGGGCCCTGCCGGTGAGGTCGACTTCACGAACGTGCACCTCGATACGCCGCGAAAGGCCTTCGAGGCGCTGCTGCGTGGCTCCGGCGATGCGACGGGGACGATCACGTACAAGACGGATGTGCGTGATCTCGAATCGAAGCTGGCGCGGCGCTGGGTTGATCAGGGGCGCGGACCGCGCGTGGTTGCCGGTGATTTCAACATGCCCACTGAGAGCGCAATTTTTCGGCGCCACTGGGCCAGCATGGTCGATGGGTTCGAGGCGGCGGGGTTCGGCTTCGGCTACACGCGCCTTGCCGGCTGGATTCGCCTTCGCATCGACCACGTGCTGGTGGATGACGGGTGGGTCGTACGATCCGCGCGGGTCCTCCCCGACTACGGGTCGGACCATCTGCCCGTCATGGTAAACATCGAGCGGTCACGCTGACTGCGCGCCGAACTGGAGGCCGTCAGAGCGACATCGGGGAGCGTGAACTCTTCGCATGCCTCCGGTTCCAGCGCCCAGCCCGGATTGCGCAGCGCCGCGACCGTCACGGTGGAGGAGACCTGATCGGCGGAAAGCAACGACGGCGCCATCCCTTCGGCGCGGAAGGCATCGATGCGCCAGTGGCCGCGCACTGCTACCTCGAGGGGCACCGGCCAGCCGGCGAACCGCGAACTGCGTCCCAGCCTGGCGAACACGGCGAGCGCATTCGGCCCTGCGACGATCGGATCGAGGGCGGTGCTACGACGCGCACGCCGGCAGGCGACCTGCCTCCCACACCTCGATTGAAATTCCCATCCCGCAGGATGGCGTACGCTTCGGATCGAAGCTGATCTCGAAGATGACCTACCTGGCCCCTGGTGTGTCGGTGGGCGACTTCCTGCCCACGACACACCAGGTGGAAGTGCACGGCATCCTCGGCGGAGCACTCTCTTCCACGCGGCGAAACGTCGATGAGCTGCTCGGACGCGAGTTACCGCCGCTCGATCAGCAGCTCGATACCAAGGAGTTGCCGAGGATTGCCGAGGATTGCCGAGACGGGTGTTGCGCCGGCGCGGTTGGTCCCGAGATGCTGGCGTAGTGCGGTAGAAGGTCGCATCAGAATTGCCCGGGCCTTCCGCGCACTACCCACCTCGAGAATCCTCGCAATCCCGGTGGTTGTTGCGAGGACTTTCAAAGCCTCCAGGCGGGATGTGGCGCCTCGCGACGCATCGCGCTATCGCTTGCTCGACGGCGGGACCTTTCCCTGCATGCGCATGTAGGTGATGATGTTGCCGTAGTGCTCGCCATCGTGCACGGCATTCAGCGCCAGCGCACCGACCTTGGTTCCCTTTTCGCCGAACATGTCCACCGCTGCCGTTGCCGCAGCGCCGGCGATTGCGTACGCCTTTTCGCAGTACGTGGTGGACGCCGTCAGCGCGGCGACGAGCACCGTCTTGGTTTGCGGACCTTTCTCGATTGCGTCCTCGGCTGCAGGCTTGTCACCCAGAACGATGGCGCAGAGCATGTTCTGCGTGCCAGCGACATGACCAACGAGCGCACCGAACGTGCGCACTCCCGCGACGGGACGGTACGCGTACTCCGCCTCGGTGAGTTCATTCGCGGCGGCGGCGATGTTGCCGATCGCGCCCTTCCACTGCTCGCGGAGGGCCGCGATCGCGACGTCCGCCGGTGCCTGGGCGCGCACTGTGCTGGTGGCTGCCAATGCGGCGACGGCAAGCGCAGTTGAGATGGTGCGAGACATGTTCGGCATGAAATTCCTCTTTCCAGTGATTGTGTCAGCGTGCGGCGAACGTAGCAGGTGGGCCGGTAAATCACCAGAATACGCAACGCATCACGCAGAACGCCTCGGAACCATTCGGCTCCGGGCCGTCGTCACTTTTCCAGTCGGGTGCGTTTACGTCAGACGATCCGTGCAGCCCAGGAAGTTCGAATTGTTCCGCTCGCCGGCGACGGCTGGGAAGTTCAGGTGAGTGCCGCAGGTGCCGCCCTCGTCGTGCACGGCCTGCGGAAAGGTGTTCGCTCGATCGCACCGGTGGTCGGCGTGAGGATTGGGCGGCGCGGATCTCACGACAAAAAGGACGCGCATTGGGGAGAGGAAATTCAATCGGGGGTCGGTCGAGTATCCGTCGCGGTCGGCCGCCGGGCGAGAACCGCCGCGCCGATCGGTCAATTCAACCGCCCTCCGTTCCTCGTCAACCTTCAGCGCCGTGCTGGAGCGAGGCGATGTTCGCGCATGGACGGTCAGCGGCTGGCCAGCCGGTTCTGTCGTTCGGCCTGCATGACGATGGCGATTGCAACTGCTCATCCACGACGGTAACGTCCGGCTCCTTCCTTTCGGAGTCTGTCGATGGTCGTCGTCGCGGGATCAACCGGTGTGTTGGGATTCGAGATCTGTCGCCGACTGCGTGATCGCGGGCAATCGGTGCGCGCGCTGGTTCGTGCCAGCTCCGATGCCGAGCGGGTGGGCGCGCTGCGAGCGCTCGGCTGCGACGTCGTCACCGGCGATCTGAAGGATCGCGCGTCGCTGGATGCGGCCTGCGCGGGCGCACATGCCGTCATCTCCACCGTGTCGGCGATCACCACCGCCAAAGAGGGCGATTCCTTCGCGGTTACCGACGCTGCGGGGAACATCAACCTGATCGACGCGGCGGCGGCGGCCCAGGTGAATCAGCTCATCTTCGTCTCGTTCGACACGAACGGGATGCCCGACGCGCCGATCGTCGACGCGAAGCGTGACGTCGAGGAACATCTGAAACGCAGTGGCCTCGTCTACACGACGCTCCACCCGGCGCTCTTCATGGAAAGCTGGCTCGGTCCCATGCTCTTCGCCGATACGGCCGCGGGAACGGCTCGAGTCTACGGAAACGGTGATGCGAGCTTGCGGTATGTCGCGGTCGCCGATGTCGCCGAGTTGGCGGTGCGCTGCCTGGACCACCCTGCGGCGCGCAACACAGTGATCGCATTCGGCGGCCCCGAAGCACTGACGCAGCGCGAGGCCCTGGCACGCTTCGAGGAGGTGTTTGAAAAGCCGTTCACGGTCATCGAGGTGCCGGAGGAGGCTCTCGAAGCGCAATGGATGGCCGCACCCGATCCGTTCTCGCGGTCGTTCGCGGCGCTCATGCTTGGCGTGTCGCGCGGCGCCGTGGCGGGATGCGAGTTGTCGGAAGAATTCCCGATCAGGCTGACGACGGTCCGCGAGTTTGCGACGAGCTTGCGCGATCGTTAGCGAGCGCGCCTGACTGAAGAGAAAGTCGAGAGGGGCAGTTCAAACCGTCGTCCAGTCTTCGAATGCACGCCGCTCGACGACGATTCCGGAAGGGGCCACCGTGAAGACGACCGGTGGAGCCTCCGGAGGACGCTCGCATCACCGACAAAGCGCTTCGAGTCGAGCCCGCAAGCACCGCTGCACCCTGCTGTGCCGGGTCAACGCCGAGGCGTGCTCGAGTGCCGCGCCGGCCTCCGGAAAATCTCCGGCACGCGCCTCCCGGTGACTGACGGCGACCCACCATGGCTGGCAGTCGAGCCAGGCAATTCACGAGACAGGAAACAATGGATGCCGCTGAGCGATGTGGCGCGGAAACGCAATCGCCCCCGACGCGGTGCATGTCGGGGGCGATTCGTGACACACACTTTCTCTCGCTACATGGTGCTCGCAATGATCAGGATGCACCACGGCGACGGCGACGCACCGCCGCGAGAACGACGAGGCCGCCCCGACCATGGGGTCGACCATGGGGTCAGAGTCCATGAACGTGACCATGGGGTCCGCGACCATGGGGTCCGCGACCATGGGGTCAGAGTCCATGAACGTGTTGACCTATGAAACGTTCATGGACTCTGACCCCATGAAGACCCCATGAAGACCCCATGAACGACCCCATGAACGCGCGGCCTGCAGGTCGTGGCCGACCTTGGGGTGGCCGATGCGCTAGGCGACGAACCGCAGCCGGCCGCCACACTCGCCCGCGCCGCGGCCGCGCATCCGCAGGCGCTCGAGCGGGTGCTCCGATTACTCGCCTCACGCGGAGTGTTCGCGGTCGACGCCGCCGGAGCGGTCTCGCACACACCGGCGTCGCGCCTGCTCCGCGGCGACCACCCGCAATCACTCGGGCCGTTCGTCCGGATGATGGGGCTTCCGTTCATCCGAGGTTCGTCCGAGCACTTCGCGCACGCCGTGCGCACGGGCCGTCCGGCGGCCGAGGTGGTGGCGCCGGCGGGGATGTTTCCCTACCTCGTCGAGCACCCCGATGAGGCCCATGTATTCGGCGAGGCGATGACAGCCAAGGGGCACGCCCAGATCGCGGGCGTCCTGGCCGCCTACGACTTTGCCGGCTTCGGCGTGGTCGGCGACATCGGCGGCGGGCGCGGCCACCTCATCTCGGCCATCCTCCAGCGCGCCCCGGACACGCGGGGGGTGCCGTTCGATCACCCGCACGTGCTCGGCGAGGCCGGGCTGGCGTCGGACCTTCTCGCGCTCGTGGGCGGCGACTTCTTCGCCGATGCCCTGCCGATCTGCGACGTCTACGTACTGATGGAAGTCATTCACGACTGGGCCGACGCGGAGGCGGCGGCGATTCTGCGGGCGGTACGCGCCGCCGCGCCGCCGGACGCGGTACTGCTGCTGGTCGAGGACATCGTGCCCGAGGTTCCGGGCCCGCACTGGGCAGGCATGGTGGACATCGTGATGCTGGCCGTGACCGGGGGGCTCCAGCGGACAGCCCGCGAGTACGACGCGCTACTCGCCGGCTGCGGCTTCCGGATGGATCGGGTGATCGATACTCCGACGGGCATCTCGATCGTCGAGGCGCGGCCGGTCTGAAAAGCTGCTGGGCGTTGCCGTTCTCGCTCATGCCTTCGTGCGGCGATGGCCCGGGGGGCATGAAGCAACCCCGCGGGCCCAGCCGCGCCCCCAGGGGCACCGCTGGGCCCGCGGATGGTCGCCGTACTGGCTGTACTTTTCACGCGCCGTAAAGTGAAACCGTCGGTGGGACGGCTGACGCTCGGCGATTTTTCGCCGATCGTCTGAAATTCCCCACCCCCACCCACATCGCCGTCGCCGCGCGTTCGTCGACCGGACCCGTCGTCTCACCGTCGCGTCAGGGTGCGCCTCGGGAGACCCGACCGCCACCGGTCCGGAGAACGAACCGCCCCACCGGTGTCACCGGTGTCACCGACACTGTGTCAGCGCGCGGGACTCCGCAATTGACGGGCGACGGCCGCGAGCAGTGCGTCGACGGTAAACGGTTTCTCCAGGAGTTCACCGATGCCGTCGGCCGCGGTTGCCGCCAGACCGCTGGTCCCGATGACGCGCATCTCCGGGGCGATGAGGTGGAGTGCCCGGGCGAACTCCGCGCCGCCCATCACCGGCATCATGAGGTCGGTCAACACGAGTTGTACTTCTCCCTGATGCGCCTCGAAGAGGTGCAGGCCCTCCTGCCCGCTCGTGGCCGTCAACACCCGGTAGCCATTTTTCTCCAGGCACCGTTGCGTGAGCCTGAGTATCGGCGCTTCGTCATCCACCACGAGAATCGTCGCTCCGTGAACAACCGCGGGAGATGGCGTCGGTTCCCCCATGGGTGCTGGCGGTGCCTCACCTGTCGCGGGCAGGTAGACGTGGAACGTGGTTCCGTGGGCCGGTGCGCTCTCGACCGTGAGAAATCCGCCGTGACTGCGGACGATGCCCAGCACCGAGGAGAGCCCGAGACCGGAGCCCTTGCCGACAGCTCTGGTAGTGAAGAAGGGTTCGAATATCTGGTCGATGATCGCGGGGGGAATTCCGGTGCCCGTATCACGCACCGCCACATGGACGAAACGCCCGGGGTGCGCAGACGGACCCAGTCGAAGATCCCCGTCCGCGAGTTCCGCATTCATCGCCGTGATCGACAGTGCTCCTCCCGCCGGCATCGCATCGCGGGCGTTCAGGCACCTGTCTCTTATACACATCTGACGCTGCCGACGAATAGAGAGGTGTAGATCTCGGTGGTCGCCGTATCATT
>ENA-ORBV01006368-ORBV01006368.1-microbial-mat-metagenome-genome-assembly--contig:-NODE-6368-length-20885-cov-3.841744_pt1 | contig 20885 bp, 16 predicted proteins | sample MGYA00237777_ERZ505514 | MGnify/ENA primary metagenome ERZ505514 (study PRJEB26160, sample SAMN06269048) | microbial mat metagenome | isolation source: Oligotrophic lake microbial mat | place... | reverse complement strand
TTTCAAGATAAACTCGGCGATCGCCAAATCCATCGGCGTGGTCACCTTCAAGTTGGTTTCTTCGCCATCGACGATATGGACAGGCAGATTGCAGTGTTCGAATAGCGCGGCGTCATCGGTTACTTCCCAGCCCCGGCGCATCCCTTCATCGTGACATTTTTTTAACGTGTCTACCTCAAACCCTTGAGGCGTTTGAGCTGCCCACAGTTGGCTACGGTCGGGCGTAGATTGCACCAACTGGGTAGTGGATGAAACGACTTTGATCGTGTCTTTGATGGGAACGGCAGCAATCAGCCCCGGATAGGTCAGGACACTCTGGGCGCAGCGGTTGAACAAATCTGGCGTGGCCAAACAGCGCGCGCCATCGTGAATTAGCACCTGTTCAGCCACGGCGGGTAACCCCTGCAAACCTCGGTAAACCGACTCTTGGCGGGTGCTGCCGCCTTCAATAAACCGCACCCTACGGCTGAGGTTAAGGCTGTTGACCACATCTCGGAAGTCTTGCCACTCGTGCGGCTGGGCAATGATGCCAATCCAGTGGATGGTTGCTGCTGCCTTGGCCGCTTGCAGTGTCCAGGCAATCAGCGGCTTGCCGAGCAGGGGCATCAATAGTTTATTGCGATCGCCCCCCATCCGTTTGCCTGAGCCTGCCGCCGGAATTAACAAATACACGGTATCCCTCGCTAATCGCCATCAATCCTACTCGGGGGTGCAGCAGCCCGTCAACAGTCCCTCATCTAGCTCTAACGTGTCTGCCATTTGTTTGCCGTCATGGTAAGCCGCCAGCAGCACTTCGCTGGTTTTGCCCCAGGCAATGGTACCCGTGCGGTCGAGGGCGATCGCGCCAAAATCGCGACGGTTTTGCTCAGCTTCGAGAAATGAGCGTTGCAATGCCTCTAGCAGCGATAGGCCATCGGTTACACGCACCACAATCCGCGCCGCCAAACATTCTTCTAAGATGTCTTCGCCAATGCCCGTGCAGCTCACAGCCGCATGATGCGTGGCATAGTTCCCGGCTGGCGTAGCCGAGTCACTCACCCGGCCAATCCGCTCAAACCCTTTGCCGCCTGTAGACGTTCCGACCGCTAGCCGACCCTCACTATCGAGCGCCACCACGCCAATAGTGCCCCGTCCCGCTTCGGACACTAGCTCTTTCTCGGCCACCACGCCCGCCATCTCGTGTGAGAAGTTGCCCGCCCGTTCTTGAATCCATTCTTGTAGGCGGATTTCGGTGAGCGGATCGTGTAGCGGCAGCTTCAGCTCTCGCAGCAGCTCCGCCGCACCGTGGTCAGACAAGATGCGATCGCTAGCATCTTGCAGAAACAGCGCCAGGTCAATTGGGTTCTTCACCCGCGATACATTGATCACACCGCTAAACCGCTGAGCCGACCCATTCATCAGCGACGCGCTCATGCGAATTTGCCCGTCCGATTGCAGCACAGAACCAGTGCCCGCATTAAACCGGGGATCATCTTCCATTAGCTGGCAACCGCGCACCACCGCCGATTGAGCACTGGCACCTGCCAACAGCAGCCCATACACTTCTTCCACCACGCGAAACAGCGACAGCCGCACCGAGTCCACACCTCCTTTCCCTCGGAGGGAACTCCCGGCTCCCCCATGAATAATCAACTTGGGCTGGACTTGACCCATCAGCATGGTGAACTACCTTTTCTGAAAACTTTCTAGAAACTCAATCAGCAATGCCATGAAAAATCACCCTTTAGCGCGAGGAGCCGTGCGCTACAGCGAAGGGCAATGCGCTATTGTGAAGCGGCATCGGTGCTCTGGGCGCGGCGACGACGGCATCGCTCTGAGCAATACTTCACCTCATCCCAGCAATCTTCCCATTTTTTGCGCCAGCTAAATGGTCGCTGGCATACCGGACACATCTTAGTGGGCAGATCAAATTTGGAGCGAGAACGTCCCATAGTAATAGTGAAGTGGACTGTAGTAATGAACTGGACTGTAGTAGTGAAGCGGACTGTAGATCTGGATGGACGCAATAGCGCACTACTTAAATTCTACGGGGCTTAAATTTTATGGGAGCGGGAAAGGCGATCGCATGGGACAAGATTTGAGTCTGGGTTTGAGCCAGAGGCTGAGCCAAGTGCGGATTGTGCTGCTAGAACCAGCAGGGCCGTTAAATGTTGGCTCGGTGGCGCGGGTAATGAAAAATATGGGGTTGTCTCGACTGGTGCTAGTGAATCCGCAGTGCGACCCTCTGGGTGAAGCAGCGCGACTCATGGCGGTGCATGCAGCCGATGTGCTAGAAGGCGCACAGCGGGTAGCCACCCTGGCCGATGCCCTCCAGGGCTGCCTGCGAGCTGTGGCCACCACCGGACGCGATCGCGCCTTGCCCAACACAGCTCTAGAATCCCCTAGATCCTGTCTCCCTTGGCTTTTAACCTCTATGAGTACATCTACCAGCACCGATTCCCCGCCACCCTCCGCCCTGATCTTTGGCCGTGAAGATCGAGGTTTGAACAACGAGGAACTCAACTACGCCCAGCGGTTCCTGCGGATTCCGTCTCATCCCGATTACCCATCGCTCAACCTCGCACAGGCCGTTGCTGTTTGCTGTTATGAACTATACGAAGCGGCACAGCAAGCCGGGGCGATCGCGGCAAAAACAGCAGCGGTAGACGAGCCGGGACAATCGTATCTGCTGCCTTCTGGGTCAACCTCATCAATGGTTTCAGTGTTTGAACCGCCTGCTACGCTCGATCGGGTAGAAGGCTACTATCAACAGCTAGAAGCGATGTTATTGCAGATTGGCTACCTATATCCCCATACCGCTAGCAGCCGGATGGAAAAATTTCGGCGGTTATTTAACCGAGCCTACCTCACCGAGCCAGAAGTAGCCATGTTGAGAGGAATATTGACTCAGATGAAGTGGGCGTTGCAGCAGGCTCGGCTCAACAATGCCGATAGCCATCCTCGCTGATGGCAGCATCCCTGTTTCATTCCTGCTTCGTCCCTGCTTCGTCCCTGATGATTTGTAAGCGGTGGACGGCAGCTATATCATTAAGTTTAGTGGGTGCATCAACGAGTAAAATTATGCGGCCTGTAATAAGTCATGCCGCGTGTGCCGATCCTAAAATTTTTCACCAAATATTTAGAACCGCTATATCCTTGAACGGTGCCCTTGAATGGTGCCATTGAACGCTGCAAGTTAATTTGTAGCGGATTTTATACGTTCCTTGATTTTGGTTGCTTCAACTGTGGTGGAGGTATGCCCCCATGCAGGGCTTTGGTAAATCTTCTCGCTCATCGCGCCGCCGTCCCAATCGCCGCTCTTCGCAGGGGCAATCTCAACCGCCGATTCCACTTCAGCGACCTAACCAGATCGTGAATCCAAACCTAGATAGCCGTGCCTATGAGCCAGCAAAATTGCCACCCGCGTCTAACGGCAGGGCGTCTAATGGCAAAGCAGCCCAGCGCCAGTCGCCGCGAGCGTCGTATTCAGACAGCCGCTTGAATTTGCGCAACGTGCTCACGAATCCTACGCAGAACGGGAAGTCGGCTGCCTCTCGCCGCGACGAGGCAGGGCGATCGCTAACTGTGCGTGGGTCAAACCGACCGAATGCCTCCCTGCCGCTCACCGCAGAATTCAACGGGCAAGGGCGATCTGCCCGACAGCAACCGCCCACAGCCATGCAGCCAAGACGAACACGGCGACCGCGACGTCTGGCCAAACCGCCTTCGGCCCTGCTGTATCTGACCCGGCTGCTAATTTTAGGCGTAGGAATTGGGGCGATCGCCGGAACGTTTCTGTCGGTCTGGAATCCGACGGGGCGCACCCAGAGCGCCCAAGCCACCTCTGCTGCTGCGGAAAAACCCCAGGCCCCAGTCTCTAAAGGGTTTCGCCGCGACGGTGTGCCAGGTATCGTCTCCCCTGTGCCGGTTGCCACCCGCCTAGGGCAACCCATTGCCCCGCTTGCTGCGTCCATCCAAAGCCTGATTGCCCAAAATCCTGAACTAACCGTCGGTGTGTTTGTCGTCGATTTAGACACAGGCAACTACGTTGATCTCAACGGGGCTACCATCTTCCCAGCCGCTAGCACCATCAAAGCGCCCGTCCTAGTGGCATTTCTCCAGGACGTAGACGCTGGCAAAATTCGCCTCAATGAGCAGCTGACGATGCAACCCGGCGATGTCACAGAGGGGTCAGGTGAACTGCAATATCAAGAGCCGGGGATCCAAGTTAATGCCTTAGAAACGGCATTCAAGATGATCACCATCAGCGACAATACAGCCACGAATATGGTGATTGCGAAAGTCGGTGGGTTGCCGCTGCTCAACCAGCGGTTTCGGGCTTGGGGACTCAACCATACGGTGCTGAATAACCTGCTGGCAGATATTGCAGGCACCAATACAACCAGCGCCAAAGACCTATCAATGCTGATGATGGCTGTGACTCAGGGAGATTTTCTATCGCTGCGATCGCGCGATCGCTTCTTAGAAATCATGCGGGGCACCGTCAACGATAATCTGCTTCCGGCTGGACTGGGTACAGGTGCCGTCATTGCCCATAAAACGGGTAACCTGGCCACCCTGACTGGTGATACTGGCATTGTCGATATGCCCAACGGCAAGCGCTACGTGATTACGGCGATCGTCAAACGTACCGGCGAATCAGATAACGGGCCGGTTTTGATCCAGCAAATTTCGCAAACCGTTTACCAATATTTTGCTCGACCTCGGGCTGCTGCCCCTGCATCCCTAGCACCTAGCGCTCCCACAACCACAACCACGCCTTAGCAATTGAGGGATGGCAGACCCACCTGGAGAAAATACTCCAGAATTTCTTTATGATTATGTGAGACAAATACTTATACGTACTCGTACACAAAATTTAGTACGATGACGTCATGCTCAAATAAGTATTTATCCCTACTGCCATGATAGCCGACCAATTTCCTTGGCTAACTGCGATCATCCTACTGCCTCTGGTGGCGTCCCTAGTCATCCCGCTATTGCCCGACAAAAACGGTAATCGCGTCCGATGGTTTGCTCTAGGTGTAGGGTTCGCAGATTTTCTGCTAATGTGCTACACCTTTTGGACCCATTACGATGCCAGCAGTTCGACGTTTCAGCTCGTGGAAAAGTATGCCTGGGTGCCTCAGTTAGGGCTGAACTGGGCCGTATCGGTCGATGGGCTATCGGCTCCGCTGGTGTTGCTGGCAGGTCTAGTCACCACCCTCTCAATCTTTGCCTCATGGCGGGTCGATCGACGTCCCCGCCTTTTTTATGCACTGATGCTGGTGCTATATGCAGCGCAGGTTGGCGTGTTTGTGGCGCAAGACGTGCTGCTGCTGTTCATTATGTGGGAAGTTGAGCTAATTCCCGTTTATCTGCTGGTTTGCATTTGGGGCGGGCAACGTCGTCGCTATGCCGCCACCAAATTTTTGATTTACACAGCAGCCGCTTCTATTTTCATTTTGGTAGCAGGGCTAGCAATGGCCTTCTATGGCGACACGGTTACCTTTGACATGGCAGAACTGGGGCTAAAAAATTACCCGTTGGGGTTAGAGCTACTGCTATATGCCGGGTTACTGGTTGCCTTTGGCGTCAAGCTAGCGGTTTTTCCATTCCATACCTGGCTGCCCGACGCCCACGGCGAAGCCTCTGCCCCAGTCTCGATGATTTTGGCGGGGGTGCTGCTAAAAATGGGCGGCTATGGGCTGATTCGGATGAACCTGGGGCTGTTGCCCGATGCTCACGTTTACTTTGCTCCAGTGCTTGCCATTTTAGGCGTGGTCAATATTGTCTATGGCGCGTTTAACTCGTTTGCCCAAACGAACATGAAACGCCGTCTGGCCTATTCGTCGATTTCTCATATGGGGTTTGTGCTGCTGGGGATTGCGTCGTTTACCGACCTAGGCATTAGTGGGGCGCTGCTACAAATGATTTCGCACGGGTTAATTGCCGCTGTGCTGTTCTTCTTGGCAGGCGTCACCTACGATCGCACCCACACCATGGCCATGACGGAAATGGGTGGGCTGGGGCAAGTCATGCCTAAGGTATTCGCCCTGTTTACAATCGGTGCGATGGCGTCTTTGGCGCTGCCCGGTCTAAGCGGATTCCCCAGTGAGCTGTCTGTCTTTGTCGGGCTGGCGACCAGTGACAGCTACAGTTCGTTGTTCCGCACAGTCACCATTTTCCTATCGGCAGTCGGGCTAATTTTGACGCCGATTTACCTACTCTCCATGCTGCGCCAGGTATTTTACAATTCTGGCAATGCCCCTAACTGCGATCTGGAAGGCGGCAGTATCGAGAACGATCCGGGAAATCAAGCGGCGGTCTGTTTTGGAACAGATTGTGTGCTGCCTGACGATGCTGTTTTTACTGACGCCAATCCACGAGAAGTGTTTATTGCGGCCTGCTTCCTCGCCCTAATTGCTGGAATTGGGTTCTATCCAAAACTGGCAACGCAGCTATACGATGCAACGACAGTTGCCGTCAATGCTCATGTGCGCGAATCGTATACCCAAATGGCTCAGGCTAAGCCAAAAATTTATGCAAGTGAGTTTTTAGCCCCCCAGCTCCGCAATCCTGAAGTAGCTCCGGTTCTTGGTTTAATCGACTAACGGGTGTAGAGTCTGAGCGGTTTTAGCCCGCTGCTTAGTTGAGTAGACCGCGATCGCCTTCCAGAATTTCTGAAGGGCGATCGCAGTTTTGTCGCTATTCAGTTTTATCGCTAGTCTTGAGGCAGTTCCTGCTTCTTGGTTTTGCGAAATTCTGCCAGCTTGCGCTCTTTTTTCTGACGGTCTACATACTTAATGTAGAGAGGTCTCAGCCGTTCTTCGTAAATAGACGCAAAAAAGGAACGCACCTGAACGCTATAGCGTCCTAAGTACAGATGCCGCACATGGGGAGAAAGGTACGAAACCCCGGCGAGATCATGGCGATTTTTGGCAAACACCACAAACACATCGTCAGCAAACACTGGCTTAAAGCCCTGGCGCGCCAATTTCCACAGCAGCGCTTCTATTTGCCGTTTGATGCCTTTGTGCAGAATCACCCACTGCATTGGCTCAGAACTCTTAATGAACGTATCGTAGGTGTCGATCGCAGCCGACAGCCGCACCTTAAACATCAGTGGTGCCACAACCCGCTCTTGGGGCTTGAGGTGCTCGCTGACAAACGCAGCAGTGACTTCCGATTGGCCGTTGAATAGCTGGCGTAACAGGCTTTTTTGCGATTCTAAGGCGCTGGGGAATACCTGCACGTAGTTGAGGGCAACACCCACTAAGCGCGTGTCCTTACTGAGCGGATTGGCGTTTTTACAAACCGCCGTTCGGTTCACCTGAAAGGTCAGCTCCGTAAATAGGCGATCGCCCCCCAACCATGCCTGTGGCACCCGCCCTTGATACATCCGCACAACGTCTGTGCTGTGGAGCATAGTCAGCGGCAGGGGGTGACCATTCACCTGTACCGTCAAGCTCTCTAAAATGTCGGGAGCCACCGCCCAGGTATGAGGCACCTGAAACTCGACTAAGTAGTCGTCTTGGGAGTTGGTGATTGCAGCGGTTTGAGTTGGAGATAGAGCGGCGCTCGCCGTCGAACCGTCCGTTTTGGGTGGAACTGTGACTGGGATTGCCGCCGGGATAGCAATTGGCAAGTCGAGGGTGGCCGTTGTCACAGGTCCCATCCAGCGATGAGCCAAATCGTCTGTCGCGCATTCCCGCCGCTGCCACCCGAGTCCCCGCAGCGGTTCGCAAAAGCTGTATTCGACTGCGGTGGAGAGCAGCTGGTGCTCTGCTTTGAACCGCTGCTCCGCATGTTTTTCTAAGAACTGTTGGAGGGTGCCCTGATTGGGTTTTTGCCCCGATGCAGCATAGGCAGACTGCTGGTCATGGCTGCCATATTTATCTAGTAAATCTTGCACCATTTGGTTAAAGCGCTCTTCAAAGATCGCTTTTGCATAGGTGTAGAGTTCTTGATCGATCCAGCTGTGAGATTGCAGCAGTTCTAGGGTGCTGGCCGGAAGCTGATCCAGCGTTTTCTTGGATTTGGCCACGTTTTCTTTGCGGCTGTTGATGATCGGTTTCCAGCCAAAAATATAGGACAGCAAAAACAGCGAATCTTGAAACCGCTCTAAGATGCCTGCAAAAGCAAATTGATCAATGCTTCGCTTAGCCAAGTTCACAATTTTTCGCCGCGATAAGCTGCTGAGGTCATACTGGAGCAATCGCGCCACATGATAGGTTTGGACGTTGCGACCTAGTTTGCCAGCGCCTTTATTTAAGGAATATTCTTCCAAGCTCATGTTCCGCACCATCTCATAGTGCGGGTCGCCGGGAGTGCGGCGAATATATTCGTAGTGGGAAATGACCCGCGACACCGGCTCCCGCAGCACGGTTACGTTGACTAGCGCTTTGCTATCTAGCAATTCGGGAATGTTGACGTAGCCCAAATGTCCACGGAATAAGCGATAGCGCTGTAAATCGGTTTTGGAATAGTCCGCAATGTGAGCCGTCAGCGTGGCTGGGCAAATGTCGTCACATTGGAAATAGTCTTCCAAAATTGTCCTGAAGGTCATACCTGCCGTTTTGGGGATGTGGCAGAAGTACAGCGTATCTTCGGGCTTGAGATTATATTGAGGCGGAAAATTTCTCATATCTTAATGAATCGCGGCGTCCTTCCCCTGATTAAACTGCCTTAGACCTTGAAGGTCAAAATATCACATTCGTGACCTCTGTATTGACTACAGGTTTTTGTGGGTTCAAGTCCATCTCTACACCCGCCGATTTGCAGTAGTTCTCAGCTATCTCCTGCGCATTGCCAATCATCCGCACCTCGTGATCCTCAATCCACAGGGCGCGATCGCACAGATTGACGACGCTGGGCAACGAATGAGACACCAAAATCATAGTGGTGTCACTGCCCCTAAACTCTTGCATCTTCTTCACACACTTGCGCTGGAAGCGGATATCTCCTACTCCCAGCACTTCATCAATCAGCAAGATTTCTGGATCGAGATGAGCTACGACTGAAAAGCCCAACCGCGCCACCATCCCGGATGAATAAACCCGAATTTGCTGGTCAATAAACTCATCTAGCTCGGCAAATTCAATAATTTCATCCATCTTTCGCTGGACTTCGCGTCGGGTCAGCCCCATCAGCACACCGTTTAGGACGATATTTTCTCTGCCATCCAACTCGGGGTGGAACCCAGCTCCTAGCGCTAGCAAAGGCGAAATTCTACCGCGCACTGTGACGCGTCCTTTGTTGGGTTTTAGCACGCCAGCAATTAATCCTAGCGTGGTACTTTTACCAGCGCCATTGTGCCCAATAATGCCAAATTTTTCACCCCGGTAAACCTCAAAATTGATATCCCGCAGCGCTTCATACTGCTGATTCTGGATTTTATTTAGATTGCGAGGAAAATCGAATAGGAAGTTCTTAACACCCCGGACGTGATGATAGAACGGATAAGATTTATAGACATTTTGAAAGGTAACAACAGACTCTCTCATACCACTTCCGCAAACTTCCAAGCAAGCTTTTTGTAGACCGCCGTACCCAAGAGTAAAAAGGCGATCGCGTAGGCAACACTAATCCCAAGATAATAGAAATCGACCGTGCCATCTAAAATCAGATGTCGCCAATTAATCATGAGTGGGGCAGCTGGATTAAACGGAATTAAGTAGCGATATTTTTCTGGAATCATATCCAGCGTAAAAATAATTGGCGTGAAATAAAATGCAAATGTCATCACAATTTGGGTAAGCCGCTCAATATCCCTCAAAAACAGGTTAAGAGATGCCAAAATCAGACTGATCCCATAGACCGTCACCAGCTGAATCAAGATCATGATTGGCATTCCATATAGCCATGAAATTGAAATCGGCTTGTGATAAACCATCATGAACAATACAATCACAGGCAACGAAAGCACAAAGTGAAGCATGTGATTCATCACCGTTGCCAGCGGTATGATGTTCCTAGGGAAATTAACCTTTTTAATAATGGTTGAGTTGTTGAGGAATAGCTTTGGTGCGGTGCCAACCGAGTTGCCAAACCACTGCCAAGGAAACAGACCCGACATCAAAATCAGCGGGTAGCCCTCAACCCGAACGCGGAGGATGCCGCTGAAGGCAATATAGTAAACAAAGGCGAAGGCTAGGGGGCTGGCGATCGACCACAAATAGCCCAGCACTTTGCTTTTATAGCGAACCTTGACTTCTTTTTGGAGCAGAACCAGCAGCAGATCCCTATAGTTTTCTAAGTTTCTGTGATATGAGAAGTCCTTCAGTCGTTTCATGGTTCTTGTTTAGCGGCTCCTAACTCTTCCCACACCACAGGATGATCGTCTACCCAATGATCGTCTACCAATCTAGCGCGATCGCCCACTGCCATGATCGATATAGCGACCCTTCAACCAACCCAATTTTTTGCTGCTGCGGGGTAGCATCAGAGAAAACAACAGCTCAAAGCACGATGATACTCTACTCTGGCACGATGCAAAACATCTGATAAAGGGGGCGTAAGGCGATCGCCTCGCGCCTTTTCCCCCGCATCGTCCCAAGAGCTGACTATGATTAGGATTTGACGCTTGATTTAGATCTTCTAGTCAGGCTGTGTGCCCCAGGATTTATGCTCCAAGACTTAGTAGAACTACGGATAAAATGGTTTGTAGCGGTAGACAAAAGCGCCCCGGCTCTAAAGGCTCAAGCAGCCCAGCAGCCATCAATTTTATCCGGTTCTTGCCGCCATCGAGCCGGATAGTAATTTTATGAAAACTGCCGTGGTGCATGAGTGGCTAGTAACCTATGCGGGTTCTGAGCGGGTGTGTGAACAGATGCTACAGCTGTTTCCCCAAGCAGATTTGTACAGTTTGGTCGATTTTTTGGCCGCAGACCTGCGGTTTTTTATCCAGGATCGTCCGGTGCAGACGTCGTTTTTGCAAAAGTTGCCGTTTGCCCAGCATCACTTTCGCCAATACCTACCGCTGATGCCGCTGGCGATCGAACAGTTTGACTTATCTGACTATGACTTGATTCTCTCCAGCAACCATGCAGTGGCGAAAGGGGTGATTACACGAGCCGATCAGCTGCATATTAGCTATGTACATACACCGATGCGCTATGCCTGGGAAATGCAGCAGCAGTATTTGAAGCAAGGTGGGCTAAGCCGGGGGGTGGGGGCGATCGCCGCCCAGGTAATTCTGCACTATCTGCGGCTGTGGGATTTGGCCACCGCCAACCGGGTCGATCACTTCGTCGCCAATTCTCGGTTTGTCGCTCGCCGCATCTGGAAAACTTACCGCCGCCGCGCCGATGTGATCTATCCGCCTGTCGCCATTGAGCGATTTTCTCCCGATCAGCCGCGAGACGATTTTTACTTGCTGCTGTCGCGCTTTGTGCCCTACAAACGGGTGGATTTGGCCGTGACCGCATTTTCGCAACTGGGCTTGCCGCTAGTGGTGATTGGCGACGGGACAGAGTTTGAGCGCGTCAAACCGCTGGCAGGTGCCTGCGTACAGCTGTTGGGGCGGCAACCCGATGCTGTCGTCGTAGACCACATGCAGCGCTGCAAGGCGTTTGTGTATCCTGCCGAAGAAGACTTTGGCATTGCCATGGTCGAGGCGCAGGCCGCTGGAGCACCCGTGATTGCCTATGGCAGAGGCGGAGCCACTGAGACGGTGATTCCTGGCAAAACGGGGCTGTTGTTTCCCGAACAGAGCGTGGAGAGCTTGGTAGAGGCCGTCAGGGCGTTTGCCGCAGGAGCCTGCATCGCGCACCCTCACGAACTTCGCCACCAGGCCGAACGGTTTAGCGCCGAGCGGTTTCAACAGGAGTTTTCGCGGTTAATTGAGCAGAAATACGCAAAATTTAGGCAAGCGATCGCATAAAGTATTAGCGTGAGGAGTGATGGATTGCTAATGCAACTTAACCGCACGTTAGGTCCTGCTATTACAGCGCTAAGTGTTTCTACGCGCACCTTTCCGACCTTTGCGATGATGGTCGGCTCAGACTTGTTGGGGCTGGGGGCGGCGGCGCTGATCAGTGTTTATGTCCGGTTTATTCTAGATGGACAGTTTCAGCTACCGCTCTATTGGCAGCTGCTGCCGCTGATGGGTTTGTTTACCGTGGCCTATGCGGCGGTGGGGCTATATCCCGGCGTGGCGATCAGTCCGGTCGATGAGCTGCGCTGGGTCACGGTTTCGACCAGCCTGGTTTATTTTGTGCTGGGTTCGACTATTTTTTTGCGGCGCGAAGGAGAGGTGTATTCTAGAGGCATCTTTTTGCTAGCTTGGCTGCTCTCGATTGGGTTGGTGCTAGCCGGACGAGCCTTAACCCGATATCTTTTTGCCCAAAAGCGCTGGTGGGGTTACCCGGTGATGGTGCTAGGGGCGGGCAAAACAGGGGAGATGGTGGTGCGGACATTGCAGCAGCGGCCTCGGATTGGACTGAAGCCCGTGGTGGTGCTAGACGACAATCCTGACAAGCATGGTTCGTTGCACAATGTGCCGGTTTTGGGCGGAGTGGAGCTAGCTCCAGTGCTGGCCAAGGCGCGCAAGATTCCCTACGCGATTGTGGCCATGCCGGGAGTATCACGCGATCGCCTGCTGCAAATTTTGGAGCAATACGGCCAAACCTTTGCCCACCTGCTCATTATCCCCGACCTGTTTGGCTTCTCTAGCCTCTGGGTCGAAGCCAAAGACATGGGCGGTATTTTGGGGCTAGAGGTACGGCAGCAGCTGTTGTTGCCGGGGCCTCGCCTTGCCAAATTTTTGATCGACCGCCTGATTACCTTAATGGGCGGGCTAATCGTGCTGCCCTTCATCATCCTGATTGCCCTGCTGATTCGGATCGATTCACCGGGACCAATTTTATACGGGCAAATCCGGATTGGGCAGAATGGCGAATCGTTTAAGGCATGGAAATTTCGCTCAATGGCCAAAAATGCCGATCGGACGCTGGAAAGCTACCTAGACGCTCACCCAGAGCTGCGAGAGTCGTGGGAGCGTGACCACAAGCTGCGCAACGATCCACGGATTACGCGGGTAGGGCGATTTCTGCGCCAGACGAGCCTAGATGAGCTGCCGCAGCTGTGGAATATATTGCGCGGTGAAATGAGCTTGGTGGGCCCGCGCCCGATTGTGGATGAAGAGATTCAGCGCTACGGCGAAAAGTTTGGCCTCTACACTAAAGTAACGCCCGGTCTGACGGGGCTATGGCAAGTCTCGGGGCGCAATAACCTCACCTATGAGGAGCGGGTTAGCCTCGATGCGTACTACGTGCGCAACTGGTCAGTCTGGCTCGACCTATACATTTTGATTCGGACAGTATGGGTGGTGATCTCGGGTGAAGGTGCCTACTGAGGAGACGGTCGATCGGGTGGAGGACTCGCCGCCGCCACCGTTTACCCGCCAGCTATTTCCAGCCAGCTTGATGGTGCTGCCCTACGGATCTTATGTGGGGATGCTCGGTTTGTTTGTGGTGCTGGTGTCGCTACTGGTGAGGTTGCGCCGCCCCGCCCTCAATCTGCTGACCCGCAACGGGCTGCTGCTGCTCAGCGCTCTAATGATTCTGAGCGCCTATTTTGCCGACAATCGCGGTGAGGCGTTCTTGCAACTCGCCAATTTTTTGCCATACTTCTTGTTTTTTGCCATGCTGCCCTATGTGATGGATAGCTTGGCTCGGCTCGAACAGGTGGCGATCGCCCTAGTTCTCGGTGCCATCCCGCTAAATATCATCAGCGCTGCAGAATATTTACTCAAGTCACCACGACTGCCCCCGGCGCTTCAGCAAATTCCCCTAATCGAATGGATTCGTTCTGCCCCGCATAAAGGCAGAGCCATGGTGACCTTTGACCATCCCAACGCCATGGCCAGCTATCTGATAGCAGTGTTGGGGCTGGGGCTGGGGCTGACGCTGGCGCGGGTGGCGGCTGGAGGGACTGGAAGCGAGGCTGGAGGGACTGGAGGCGATACGCGCTCTGCGCAGACAAGCCAACGCCCCATCCGCAACCGCGTCATCTACCTCGCCACCGGACTCAACCTCGTCGGCATTTTCTGCTCCGGTTCACGCAACGCCTTGATCTTGGCCGTGGTGCAACTGCTGCTGTTTAGCCTGTGCGTCAAATTTAACCGCACGCTGCTGCTTGGCGCTCTGGCGGGGCTAGTGGCCGTCATGGGCAGTGCGGCTGGGCTGGGCATTGGCGGACGTACCCTGATTGCCCAAAGCTGGGCCAATGATCCACGGTTGACCATTTGGCAGATTGCGCTGCGGATGACCCAAGAACGCCCCTGGTTAGGCTGGGGGCTGGGAAACTACAAATTTCTCTACAAAGCCTATCTCTCCCCCGAGTTGCAGAATTTACCTCGGTTTCGCAGCATTTCCCATCCTCATAGCCTGTGGCTGCTATTGTCCTGCGAGGCGGGGATTCCGACCATGGTGCTACTGACGCTGTTAATCGGCTATATCTGTTTTGGGGGGGTGCAACGGTGGCGATCGCAGACGCTTGGAACAGCGAGCAATGCCATTTTGCTGGGCTACCTGCTAGGCTTTTTGGGCTGCGTCGGCTTTGCCCTGTTTGACATTACCTTCTTCGATGCTCGGGTCAACGTCGTCAACTGGCTGTTGATTACAGGACTTTATCGCTTGGGGCAGGGCGTTGGCTTGCCTGCGCAGAGCGCGCATCGGCTGGCAGGAACGAAACCATGAAAATCTTATTGGTGGAAGATGATGAACGCATTGCTAGATCACTAGCAGAAGCTCTAAGCGATCAAAACTATGCGGTAGATATTGCCATTGATGGGGAAGAAGGCTGGGCTTATGTGGAAGCCTACCAATACAGCCTGATTTTGCTCGATTGGATGCTGCCCAAACTAGATGGGATTCACTTTTGTCAACGCCTGCGCCAGCATGGACTCCATATGCCTGTGCTGCTGTTGACCGCAAAAGACACCAGCACCGATAAAGTCATAGGGCTAGATGCGGGAGCCGATGACTATGTCGTCAAACCGTTTGATTTACAAGAACTGATGGCACGGATTCGGGCACTGCTGCGCCGAGGAAGCAGTATCCTGCCGCCGGTGCTAGAGTGGGGCAAACTGCGCTTAGATCCGGGCACCACTGAAGTGGTCTACGGCAACCAGCCGCTGCATTTGACTCCCAAAGAATATCAGCTGATTGAATTATTTTTACGTCAGAGCCGCCGCATCCTCAACCGCAGTACTATTTTGGAACAGCTATGGCCGTCGGAAGAGCCACCTGGCGAGGAAACCGTCAAGGTTCACATTCGTAGCCTGCGGCAAAAGCTAGCAGCTGTAGGAGCCACCGATTTCATTGAAACCGTCTACGGATTGGGATATCGCCTCAAGCAACTGTAGTGTTTGTCCAGATACCAATGCTCGATTTCGTTAAGGTCTGGACAATAGGGAGGCAGATACCACAACTCACATCCTGCTGTTGCCACCACTTTTTCAATGTAGGCAGAGTGATGGAAACTTGCATGGTCGATCACAATGACATCTCCGACTTGCAATTGTGGCAGTAGACATTCCTTTAACCACATCTCGAACCAGTCTCGGTTACAAGCGCCTGTAAAGGTCATCGGTGCCAAGAGGTCTCCTTATTTGAGGGCTGCAATCCAACTGACTCGCTCAGTGCGTTTTCCTGACTTGAGGGCAAAGAAGCGTTGTCCAATCTCACAGTAGCCGTAGGGATACTCGAGTTCATCTCGCTCTCGATAACCATATGTCTTTTTTTTCGACTCAAGCCAATCTTTTTCAAGGCATCACTGATGTTCTGTTGCGTGACGTTGTCTCCCCATAACTTCGCCATCTGTGCTTGGGTTTTTCCGCCCTGTTGCTGGGCAAACTCGCGGAAACGTTCCCAATCGGTGATTTTATGTCGGCACCCTTTTTGAAAGTGAGTAATGGCTTGATAGGTGCCAACTTCTCCCTCTGGTTTGAGCCATAGGTCTAAGGTATTGCGGCTGATGTTGAACGTCCGACTCACAGCCGTTTTGCCTTCTCCTCGTTTGACTGCGGTGATAGCTTTGGTGCGAAGGTCGTCACTGCTTCACCTCCACAGATTTATTAGGGCTGTTTATCTCTTTTTGAAGGGAGTTGGACAGTAAAAGTACTGCCTTTACCTAATTCACTTTCTACTTGAATATTTCCTCTATGTGCCTGAGCAATCGTCTGAGCAATTGCTAACCCCAACCCAGCACCTCCGGTTTGCCGAGAGCGATCGCTACTGATGCGGTAAAACCGATTAAAAATACGGGATTGCTCTTTAGGGACAATGCCAATCCCTGTGTCTTGAATTTGAATTAGAGCATGATGGTCATCTCCACTCAGACAAACAACTACTGTCCCTCCAGCAGGGGTATATTGAATGGCATTGGTAATCAGGTTGGCAACCAGACGATAGAGTTGCTCCTCGATTCCTAGTACAGTAATCAGAGCAGTACCCCTGATGTCAGCTTCTAATGAGAGATGAGAGGCGATCGCCAATCCTGCAAACTCCTCAACTAAATCACTGACTAAATCATTAAGATTGCAAAGTTGTCGCTGAGCAGGAAGTCCCTGCAAATCCATGCGAGAGAGAATCAGCAGATCTTGTACAAGCTTAGACAAGCGACCATTTTGTCGTTCGACAATCCGGAGAGTATCCCAGGCATCTGCGTCAGTTGCGTCTGGAGTGAGCGTGGATTCTAGATTCGCTTGAATGGCAGCTAGGGGCGTTCGTAATTCATGTGCTGCATCCGCTGTGAACTGTTGTATCTGGCGGTATGACTTGTACACAGGCTGCATGGCTTGTCCGGCCAGCCACCAACTGGCAACGACGACAAGCATCATAGTGCTCGGTAACCCAACCAGCAGACTCAGCTTGACCCAAACCATGTGCCCATTCAACTCATCAAGCGATCGCCCCACTTGCATGTATCCCCAAGGGGTTTGGTTGGCTGTTTTGAGCAATAAGGAAAGCTGCCGATAGCGATTACCGTCAGGCATTTCTAAGGTTTGCCAGGGTTCAGTTTCGATTTGCTCTAGTGAGTTGGTAGGAGATTGTCCGCTACTAGCCAACAATCGCCCAGACAAATCGAGGAAGCGGATATAGTAGCCATCTTGTTGAAACACCCCCAAATAGTGTGATGCCGTAGTGTCTTGACTCGAACAGACTGCTTGAGCTACGCATAAGGTTGGTACAAATTTTTGAACAACGGGTTCCAGCCTGCCAGGTTTTTTTAGAGAAGCTTCTAGCCCATCGTGCAATGTCCCGGCTACAGATTCAATTCGATGGTTCAGCTCAGATAAATGACTGTGTGCCATTGCTTCGTAAAAAATAACTCCACAGAGCGTGAGAATGACTCCCATTGTTCCGGTATACAGCGCTGCTAGCCGCAATCGAGTTGAGTGAAAAACCTGGCTATGTTTCATGGATATTGAGCTTATATCCCATGCCATAAATAGTTTCAATCAAATTATCGTGACCGTACTCCGTCAGCTTTCGTCGTAATAGCCGCATTTGAGCCGCGACGACGTTGCTATTGAAATCTGCCTCTGCTTGCCAAATTCGTCCAATCATTTGATCACGCGAGAGAATCTGATTGGGGTGTTGCATGAAGTACTCCAACAGCTGAAATTCTTTAGTCGTGAGCGGAATTTTTTGTAGGGTTCCGTTGGGCATGAAAATCGAGATAGTTGAGGTGCTGTAGTCGAGCATGAGGTTGCCAGTTTGCAGCTGAGGCGGTTGTAGTTGAGGCGATCGCCGTTGTAGTGCTCGCAGTCGAGCCAGTAACTCTGCCATGCCAAAGGGCTTAATCAAATAGTCGTCGGCTCCAGCATCAAGTCCCATCACCCGGTCTTCCATTCGATCTCTTGCGGTGAGCATCAGCACAGGTAATGGATTCTGCTTTGCTCTAAGCCGCTGACAAAGTTCGATGCCAGACAGTCCCGGCAACAACCAGTCGAAGATGGCAAGGGTGTATTTCGTCCAGGAACTTTCGAGAAACTGCCAAGCTTCTGTACCATCCGTGACCCAATCCACTATGTATTTTTCTCGCTTCAGCGATCGCTTTAACGCTGCACCCAAGTCTGGTTCATCTTCAACTAGCAGAATTCTCATCGTGGGAACTTACTTGGTAAAACTAAAGCGTCCATTTACTTTTTCGCCGTTGATATCAGTTAGAACAGCAATCCTATATTCACCCGATGCGGCTTCCGGTAACATTGCAACGTAGTGCTTGCCCTCTGCATCATATTCAAAAGCAACTTCTTTCTGAGAGCCGTCAGGTAACTGAACTTGACCTGTCACCGTTGCTCCTTCAATTGCCTCGTGAGTATCACCCGTTTGCAGGAAAAGGTCTAAATGAGTGCCACTGGCTTCGGGTACTGCAACCAGTTCTAAATGATAAGCACCCGCTTCAACCACCTGCCCGCCCTGAGTCGGAGCAGAATGATCAGCCGCTTCGGGGGATGTAGCGGGATCGGCTACAGGGGAACTGGCGACAGACGGGCTGGCCGCAGGGCTTTCTGAACTAGCGGGTTGCTCTCCACTGCTAGCACAAGATCCCAGCAGCAGACCGAAGCTAACAATGATAGTGGCAAAGGATTTGTTGAATTTCATGGGTTTAACCTTTCTGTGAGATGAATAACAAGTGAGTAGAATTATGCGATTGGAATATTGTCAGGAACGAAATCCTGAAATACGTCGGCTTGAAGCGTGGTTTTTGCTGCTTTTGAAACCAGATATCGTCCAAACATGGAGTAGAGAGCAGGCAGCACCAGCAGGGTTAGAGCCGTGGAAGTAAACAGTCCTCCCAATACCACGATCGCCAGCGGTTGCAGAATTTCTTTCCCGGCTCCAGTGCCGATCACGAGAGGCACCATACCCAATGCCGAGGTTAACGCCGTCATCAGAATTGCCACGAGTCGCTCCATTGAACCTTCGACAATTACCTGCTGGAGCGGCATTCCCTGTGCCAGTTTCGTATTGTAGTTGTCAACCAGAAGCAAGCCGTTGCGGGTTGCTACGCCAAACAGGGTAATAAAGCCGACTAGCGAGGCAACGGAAACAATACCCCCCCCTAGCGCGATCGAAAAGATTCCTCCCACTAAGGCCAGGGGCAGATTAATCATAATCATCAGCATCCCTGCCACTGATTTAACCGCGAAGTACATGAGAATAGAAATCACCACGATCGCCAATCCACCAAACACCAATAAATTATGGCTGGCTCGTTGTTCTGATTCAAATTGCCCACCATATTGAATGAAGTATCCAGAGGGAAGCTGTACAGTTTCTTGTATCCTGGTCTGGATCTCTTCGACAACGGAACCCAAATCCCGTCCAGCAACGTTGGCAGACACCACAATTAAGCGAGATACATTTTCCCGATTGATGGTGTTTGGCCCTGTTCCATAATCAATTTGGGCCACTTGGGCGAGGGGAATTTTTTGTCCTGTGGGTGTGTCAATCAGCAGGTTGCGGATGGTATCTAGATTGTTCCGCGCCTCATCTTCCAGCCATACCAGCAAGTCAAACAGCTGTTGTTGTTCCAGCACTTGAGAGACGACGCGACCATTCAGTGCCGTTTCGATAATCTCAGAAATTTGTCCTACTGTCAGACCATAACGGGCGGCAGCCGATCGATCAAAGCGAATCTGTATCTGCCGAATCGGGACTTGGGGTTCCAATAGGAGATCCACTAAGCCATTCACATCGCGTACAGCCGTTTCCACCTCACTACCAATGGAACGGAGTTCATCCAAATCGGAGCCAAAGATTTTAATGGCGATCGCACTCCGCACTCCCGACAACACCTCATCCATGCGGTGGGTAATAAAACCCCCGATACTCGGTGCAATCCCTGGAATGCGGGCAAATTCCTCGCGGATTTTTTCCAGCGATGCTTCTCGATCTTTCAAGCCTTCCTGGCTCAATTCCACATCCAAGTGCCCCAGATTAACCCCACCAGCATCAGCATCTCCGGGCGCACGTCCGGCTCGCAACTGCACGGTTGTAAAGCGCGGATCGTCTTTGAGCGCATCTTGCATCGCCAAGCCAGATTGATTAGTTGCCTCCAGGGAAACACCGGGATAGAGCAGCATGGCATTCACCAGAGAAGGCTCTTGAAATTCGGGTAAGAACACTCGACCCAGGCTAGAAAACACGATCAAAGAGGCAATCAACGAAGCCCCTGCAATCATCATTACAACCTTGGCGCGACGCATCGCAAAATTGAGGGCGGGGCGATAGAGCCGCTGAGAAAGCGCGGTCACCCAGGTTTCATCGCTAGGCAACGGACGATTTGCCAGCAGGATGGCACACAGCGCCGGAGAGAGGGTCATTGCCACAAAGGTTGAGGCGATTATAGACACCAGGTAAGCAATCCCCATTGGGGCAAAAATCCGCCCTTCCACACCCGTGAGGCTGAAAATCGGGGCAAAGACCACGGCAATAATTACGGTCGAGAAGATAACACTCACCCGCACTTCTACTGACGTGTCGTAAACCACCTTAAATGGATGCTCCGGAGTGTCTAATAACTGATTTTTCCGCAATCCCCGATAGGCATTTTCCATATCGACAATTGAGTCATCGACCACTGACCCGATCGCCACGGCTAATCCGCCCAGGGTCATCGTATTGATGCCCTGCCCAAAGGCATTCAAAATCAGCATTCCCACTAGAATCGACAAGGGAATAGCGCTGAGGGTAATCACTGCGGTTCGCCAGTTCATCAGGAACAACAGTAAAATGACAGCCACAATAATGGTGCCGTCCCGCAATGAACCGACGACATTTTCGATCGAGGCTTCAATGAAGTTTTCTTGTCGAAACGTTTCTGTCACCGTCACATCTTCAGGGAGTCCGGCTTTAACATCTGCCATTGCCCGCTCGATTGTCCGTGTA
>ENA-ORBV01006367-ORBV01006367.1-microbial-mat-metagenome-genome-assembly--contig:-NODE-6367-length-20891-cov-8.030460_pt1 | contig 20891 bp, 23 predicted proteins | sample MGYA00237777_ERZ505514 | MGnify/ENA primary metagenome ERZ505514 (study PRJEB26160, sample SAMN06269048) | microbial mat metagenome | isolation source: Oligotrophic lake microbial mat | place... | reverse complement strand
GTGTGGGCACCCAAGCTGCGCCGCATCGTCATGCTCACCGGCCAGGCTCAGCTCCACCTCTGGGCCATGCTGGAGGCCCACCCCGGTGTCACCCAGTATTGCGAGCGTCCGGCATCACTCGACGCCGCGCAGGCCCTGCCAGTCGCCGACTTCTGGGCGATTCGCGACGGGAGCCCCACGTGGCTGCGCCTCGCACAGGCGCCCGTGGAAGGCGCTGCTTCGCTCGATAGCGCCACCTCGCACCAAGGTGTTGATCTGATCAGTCCCAGTGAACTGAACAGCCATCGGGTCTGTATCCGCAATTGGCTATCTCTCCTGCCCTACCTCAGCACGACCAGCCCGATTGGCCTGGAGGCGCTGAAAGGCCAGGTCGTCGAGGTCGCCGGCAACGAGGCCACCTTCGATGAGATTGAGCGCCACTTCGGCCAGACAGATTCCGTGCTGACACGCACAGCAGTTATCGCCGCTCTCCACGCAGGGCTGCTCGTCAGCGAGGACCTGCAGCACAAACCCTGGGATCGCAGCACACGGGTTTGCCGGGCCTCTCCCCGCGGTCAACATGCGCCGAAGTGAAGTTCCCCCGGCTCTGATCGATCCGAGCACCTGGCCGGGCGTCGACGTCAGCGCCCTGTCCGAGGAGCGGCGCGCCGTCTTCGAGCAGCGCGAGCAGGCACTCTACGCGTACTTGCGCGGCGATCACTTGGCCGCCATCGAACGCAGTTTCGGGGTCAACCGCAGCTCGCTCACCCGCCTGTTGACCCGCTGCCTGGCCCCCCACACCGACGGTCGTATCCAAGGTCTGCGCGCGCTGATCCCGCACACCCGAGCCAAGACCTATCGGCGCTCGAAGCGCGCAGCCCGCAGGTTCGCACCGGGAGGTCTCTCGGGCGCGCTCGGTCAACTCTTCGAGCGTCTGCCCGAATTGCCCCGCATCATCGAACGCGAGATCGCGGGCACGCGGGTTGGCTTGTCTGCCAACGGCCGGTTGTACGGCTTGCGCGACCTTCAACTCAAGCTGATGGCGGCCTGCCGCGAGGCCGGCCTCACCGCCGTCGACTACCCGCTGAACTACGACGAAATGGGCTATCGGGCCCTCTCCGTCTGGCTGCGTAAGCGCTTGCAGCTGCGACTCCCCATCCGCGCCAACACCAGCCTGCAGGACGCCTGGGAGGCGACGTCTCAGCCCTACAGCGTGGTCGAACTCGACGGCCACAAGCTCGACGTGCGTCTGCGCGTGAGCTATGTCGACGCCGCGGCGTTAGCGTCCACATCGAGAGCGAGCGCTTGTTCGTCATCACCCTCATCGACGTCTGCACTCGGGTCGTGCTGGGCTGGCAGCTCGTGCCTGCTCCCGAGTACGACCACCACGACGTACTGTCCGCGCTTCAAGACGCGCTGCGCCCGCGCCTCAAGCGCCAGGAGTTCGCCATTCCAGGCATCGGCTACCGCCCCGGCGCCGGCTTCGTGGCCGACGTGCTGCCGGAACTCAATTTCGCCTGCTGGGAGGTCCTAAAGGTCGACAACGCCGCATCCCACTTGACCGAAGACACGTTCGAGCCAATCTGCCGCTTCGTCGGCTGCCGCCTAGAAGCCGGGCCGGTCGGCATGCCCACCGCGCGCCCCTTCATCGAGCGCTTCTTTGGCACGCTCACCGAGCGAATGTCGCGCAAGGTGCACGGCACCACCGGCCGCAGCCCGAACGACCCGCTAGCCAAGCGTGGCCGCGCCGTGCCCGCAGCGCTGCTGATCACGCTGCCCGAACTCGAAGAGTTGCTGGACGTAAGCATCGCCAACTACCACGCGACGCCGCACGATGGCCTGCACGGTCGTTCGCCTCTGGAGGCGCTGCAGCAGACCCTGGCTCAGCACGCAAAGCCCGTGCGCATCCTGCCCCTCGCCCTGCGCTGCCGGCTGCATCAGCTGCAGACCGTGCACCTGGCCACCGTGCGGGGGAACGCCGCGCGCAGCGTCACGCCCTACGTCAGCCTGTACGGCGCGCGCTACAGCAACGAGGTGCTCCAGCGCACCAGCGGGCTAAGCCAGCAGCGCATCCGCGTGTACTTGAACCCCAACGACATGCGCGAAGCCTGGGCCTACTTGCCAAACGGGGCCGACCTCGGTCGCCTGTACGTTCTTGACGGCTGGCGTTACAGCCGACACACGCTGCGCCTGCGCCGGCGAATCTTGCGCGAGCGCCGCATCGGCAAGCTCAAATTCGCGGGTGAGCAAGATCCAGTTCAGATCTTCGCCGAGGCCCAGCGCCGCGCCAGCAAGCGCGGCCGCAAGCAAGGAACGCTCGAATTGCAACTCGGCGCTGCCACCGCCGAGGCAGCTCTCGCGCCACCCAGCCGCGCACCACGCCCTGCGCCATCTGCGGGCAGCACGCGCGAGTCCCCCATCGACCTGAGCGACCTCACGATCCAAAACCGCTGACCGGGAGACACCCATGGCCACCGACATCCTGCGACCCCGCTCCATCGACGAACACCCGCTGAAGCGGCGGATCTACCGTGTGCCTACGCCGTCCATCAAGGCCATGATCAATCTCGTCGACGAGTGCCTGTTCATGTTCCTCGGAGGTGCGCTCATCCACGGTCGCCCCAGGATCGGCAAGAGTTGCGCGATCGACTTCGTGCTGACGAACCTGAACGCCAAGAGTCCCAAGCTGTCAGCCTACAAGATGCGGTGCATGAGGCCGCAAGCGCCCTCGGCGAACACATTCTTCGCGGGTTTGCTCACGGCTGTCCGGCACCCCGCAGAGCCCTCGGCGTCGAAAGCGTCGCTTCGCACGCGAATCGTCCACAAGCTCAGACAGGTCACCGACACACTGGGTGACAACAAGGTGGTGCTCTTCATCGACGAGGCGCAGCACCTGCGCGAGATCGAGTACGAGTGGTTGCGTGACCTGCACGACGACCTGGAGAACAACGACGAGCGTCTCTTCACTTTCCTGATCGGCCAGCATCAATTGCTTGCGCAGAAGGCGGCCTTGCAGGCCCAGGACAAGGAGCAGATCGTCGCCCGCTTCGTGATCGAGGAGCTCCCGTTCCAGGGCCTCACCTGCGAAGCAGAATGCGCCGCCGTTCTCGGTGCTTATGACACGAGCGGCGAGTACCCGGCCGGCTCAGGTTGGTGCTACACGCGCTTCTTCGTGCCGCGGGCGCACTCCGCGGGTCTGCGCCTGGCCGAGTCGGCGCCGCGAGTGTGGCGCGCTTTCGAGGACGCCCATTTCGCCGCTCAGCTGGACGGGCCGACCGAAATCCCGATGAAGTATTTCACGGTCGCGATCGAGGCTGCACTGCTCACGAGCGCGGACACGGACATCGAAACCCTGACGCTTTCGGCGTCGCTTTGGAGCGCAATGGTCGAGCGCAGCCGCTACGTCATGGCACGCCGCGCCGGCCGATTGACCCTGGGGCCGCTAAAGACTCACTGATTCGAGCAACAAGCCCGTGTCGATTATCGAATTCGACCCCCGCGTGCAAACACCAGAGCGCGAGCAGTGGCGATACACAGCGCGTCCCGAGTGGAGCAGCACTGGCGAGTCGCTCTGGATGCGGTTTTCCAAGTTCTCGCACTGCAACCGGATGTCCGTTGCTGAGTTGGCCATACTGTTTGCGCGCCAGGATGATCGCCAGGTGCTCACCGGGATCGACTTGCGATGCATGAGCGCGTGGGCGACCGAGTCCATCGCATTGCGCCTGGAGATTTCTGCCGACGACGTTCGGGCTTCCTTCTGTTGCGCTGAGCCCCACGTCCTCACGATGCGCGCGTGCAGTGAGTTCCGCTACTGCGTGCGTTGTCTTCAGGGAGGCTTTCACACGGCGTGGTTTCAGTTACATGTCGTCGAACGCTGCCCGCTGCACGATGCGCCGCTCAGAACGGGGTGCTTTCGATGCGCTGTGGCCATCCTCTATGTCCTCGGCGCCCAGCTTGCCCTGAGTCCGCTGCGCTGCACGGCCTGCCACTGCGACTGGGTTCCAACTCTGGTACGTCCTCGCGGGCGATGCGCCCCCCTGGCCGATCGCGAGGCCGATCTGATGCGGCGATGGGCGCACTGTGCAAACGACTTCGTCTCCATCAACGGCCCCATCGGGCGAGACCAGAGAACCGGTCAGTACGTCAGCGCTCGAACGTCGACACCGGCTACACCGGCTACACCGGGAAGTGCCGCCGCCCGTCCACACGTCTTCACAATGTTCAACCGGCTATTTGATGACCCGCCACCCACACTGCACGAAATGGCGGCAGATGCCCGCCGACAGATCCTTCTTGCGCCTGACAAAGCCGCCGTCATCATCGGCGCGGCGCGCGATCGGGCCCTCGAATTCAACGTGGACGACTGGCCGCACTTTGATCAAGGCTTCGCCATGTACGAGCGACTTGTTCGGACCGCACGGTCGCACCTGTTGTCGAGCCGTGCGCGCCACATCGAACGCGGAACGCGACATCGCCTGCTCGTCGATGACCTGGTGGCGCCCACCAATGCCATCGACAGCGCCACGGCTGCGGCGCTAGGTTGGGCCATCAGTTGGTTCAGTCCCGCTCAGGTGTTGGCACCGGAATCGGGCTTCTTCACTCCGGCCTTCGGTCTGGCGGCGTGGCTGGCGCGTATTCCGCCGCGCCCCTTGAGCACTCACCCTCAGACGTAGAGTGAGCGGGTGGCACGATGGCTGCTCCACGACCTCTGCCTGTCGGCAAAACTCTGGGGCCGCATGGCCGCCTTCATGAGCACGCGTCGCTACTACCTGCTGTACGGCGAAGCCGTGAGCCCTACGGCCCTTGCAATTCAGCGCGCTAAAGACGGCTTGTGAATTTGCAACTTTAGTGGAACTTTGCTTAAGCCATTGTCAGGAAAAGAGGATTTCCGGCGACACCAGGCGAATTCGCGAAATTCTCAACTTTACCCACACAACCGTTTCAACTTTAGTGCGTTTGACACTACGACTGCGCACCCAACTGGTGGCGATGCGGGCGCCGATGACCAACAGGCGGCCTCGGGGACCTTGTAACTCTTGCCGATCAGGTGCAACACGTCGACTTCGCGCTTCGTCAGCTGCAATTGCGGCGGCTGCAGCGGCATCGGTCCCTATTGCGTCAGCGCCGGACGACCCGACCATCCGGTCAACCAGGGCTTCATGTGCAGATAGTGGGGGACGCCAGACCCTATTGACCTGGGCCTGGCCCGGCGTCAGGGGCTTTCGGCGATGGCCTTGACCATGTAGTCGATCTTCTTCTGAAAGTCCATCTCGGTGTCGGCCAGCCGCTTGGCGGTCTGCTGGAACTCATGCTGGACCTCGATGAAGGCATCGACCATATCGGGCGCAAACTGGGCACCCCGTTCCTGGAAGATCAGTTGCACCGCCTTGTCGTGCGGGACGCCGCTACGGTAGACACGGTCACTGGTCAAGGCGTCGTAGGCGTCGGCGATGGCCATCAGGCGCGCCGGCGCCGGGATGTGTTCGGCTTCGAGGCCTTGCGGATAACCCATCCCATCCCAGCGCTCGTGGTGCCCGTAGGTGATCTGGCGCGCCATGTCCAGGAACAGCGTCGACACAGTGGCGATGCGCTGGATCTGGTCGATCAGGTCGCGTCCGATCACGGGGTGGGTCCGGATGACGTCAAGCTCGTCCGGCGTCAACTTGCTGGGCTTGAGCAAAATGCGGTCGGGCACAGCCGAGTTGCCAATGTCATGCAATACGCAGGCCCGCACCATGACGTCGATCACCGAGTCGTTCCAACCGCTGGCATAACTTGCGCTGTTTCTGAGCTGGCGCGCAAGCGTCTGCACATAGTGCTGGATACGCTGGATGTGGTGACCCGCCTCGCCCGGCTCGGCCATGCTGGCCATCGTCAGCACCGTGGCGTCTAGCAGTTTGCCCAGGTGTTCATCACCTGGTCCGGCGGCAGGGACGTCATCCGCATGTGCCGCAGGTTTCGAGTCGGAATCAATCGAGGTCAAGGAAACTCTCCGCAGTAGGTTGCCCGGTGATGTTACGACGACTCGCCGCCATCCGCACCGCGCCTGGCCGATGGTGACAGGCGCAGCATCATCCTATTTGAACGGCAATTGGTAAAGCCAGACCGTACGCCCGTCGGGCAATGACAACCGGGCGTCGGCCAGCAGGCCCTGCGCCTCGAACTCGAGGCTGACGAGCCAACTGCCCTCAATCATCTCAGCTGCGGCCTTGTGCACGGCGCGCGGCATGCTTTCCGGCCTTTGAAAAAGGTAGACCATCGCATACGACCGCCAGTCGGCCTGCCAGATGTCGCCATGCCGCACCTTTGCCCAGGGACAGCGCAGCGCACACGCGGCGCGCAGCGGCCAGCTCCATTCGAGGCCATGTATCTGTGCCAGGGGATAGGCCTGGTGCAGGGCAATCAGTCCATCGCCGAGTCCGCAGCCCGCATCGAGCACCAGCGCATCGACCGGCAGCGCCACCCGGGCCGGCAAGTCGCGCAGCGCTGCGGCAGGTGTCGGAAACAGCGGCGCATCACGCCATGCCTTGATCGGGTAGACCAGCAACACCAGGGCCAGCAATACCAGCCAGACCCAGCCTGCAACCGCCGCGCCACCGACCAGCAGCGACAAGGGGAAACCGGCAGCGATGATCAACCTGCGCCACCAGCGGGTGGTGACCAGACTGAGCAGCAACCCCAGCGTCGCCGCGAGAAAGACCGCGACCGCACCCGACAAGCCGAACTGGCTGCCCAGCGTGAAGACCGCCCAGCAAGCGGCCCAGGCCAGCACGGCCGGCAAGGGCCAGCGCAGGCGGGACGGCATCGCTAACGCGTGTTGTGGTGGCTGAGCTTGTCGATCAGCCCGTTAAGCTCTTCGAGCGATCCGAACTGGATCGCCAGTTCACCCAGCTCCTGCACGCGACCGTGGCGTTTGACACGCTTTTTGATACGCACCTCGACCTCGGCCGTCAGCAGGTCGGACAACTCCTCCTCCAGCCGTTTGACATCGCGTGACTTCTCCTTCTTGGGCTTTGGCGATGTCAGCGCAAATTCGGCGCCCAGCTTCTTGACCAGAGACTCCGCTTCGCGTACCGACATCTTGCGCGCCGCGATCTGGTTAGCCGCCGTGATCTGGGTCGACCGGTCGAGCGACAACAAGGCACGCGCATGGCCCATTTCCAGGTCGCCGGCCATCAGCATGGTCTGCACCGGCTCGACCAGATTGAGCAGGCGCAGCAGGTTGCTGGCAGCGCTGCGCGAACGTCCGACGGCCTGCGCCGCCTGTTCGTGTGTCAGCCCGAACTCCTTGACCAGACGCTGCAGGCCTTGCGCCTCTTCCAGCGGGTTGAGGTCCTCGCGCTGCATGTTCTCGATCAGCCCCATCGCCGCCGCGGCTTCGTCGCCGACGTCGCGCACCAGCACCGGCACGTTGTCCAGGCCAGCGAGGCGCGCCGCGCGGAAGCGCCGTTCGCCGGCGATGATCTCGTAGACCGGCCGATCGCCACGCGTCACCGCGTCATCGATATCGCCGCCCTGCAATGTGCGCAGCCGCTGCAAGCCGTCGGCCGGCAACAGGCGCCGCACCAGGATCGGCTGCATGATGCCCTGGGCCTTGATGGATTCGGCCAGTTCGTACAGCGCGCCCTCGTCCATATGGGTACGCGGCTGGTATTGGCCGGGCACCAGGTCGGTGAGCAACAGGGACGCCGGCTGGCCCGGGCCGTGATCGGTTCCGGCCGCGGGCATGTCGGCCTGCGCGGCCGGGCCCAGCAAGGCCTCCAGCCCGCGGCCAAGGCCCTTGAATTTCTTGGTCACCATATGGTCGAATCCTTTTCTTCAAATACGCTGGCAGCACAGGCGCTGGAGCCGCTCATGGCCATCCGGCCACAGGCCCAGGCCGGAGTCGGCATTGATGTGTCCGGCGGCGCCGTAGTCAACGAACTGCGCGCCCCAGGCTTGGGCAAACTGCTGCGCGCGCGCAAGGCTGCAATACGGGTCGTTGCGGCTGCCCAGCAAGACGCTGCGAAACGGCAGGCGCTGCAATACGACGGGCGACCAACTCGACAAAGTGGCGACCAAATCCTCGCGCTGCGGGTCGCCGGGCGCCACCAACAGCGCTGCCTTGACGCGGTGCGCGCAGGGCGAAGCGGCAGCCCATGCCGCCGCCAGCAGGCAGCCCAGACTGTGCGCCACCAGCACGATGTCGGTGTCCGGATCCTGTGCCAACACCGCATCTTGCAGCTGCGCGACCCAATCGCCGCGCAAGGGCCGCATCCAATCGTGTTGTTCAACCCGCTGGCAAGCATAGGTCCGTTCCCACCAGCTTTGCCAATGGTCCGGACCGGAGTTCTGCCAACCGGGCAGGAGCAATATTGTCGTAGCGGCCATGCGCTGCACTATCGATAGCAGGAAAACCCCGCACCGTGGAGGCTGCAGGCGCTTGTTGCGCTGACATCATAGCGTGGCAATACGTGCCACCATTTCGTCGGCGAAGGCCAGGTAGGCCAGTGCGCCCTTGGACGAAGGATCGAACACCACACCGGGCAAGCCATAACTCGGCGCCTCGGCCAGACGCACGTTGCGCGGAATCACGGTGTCAAACACCTTCTCGGCGAAATGCGCCTTGAGCTGATCGCTGACCTGCTGCTGCAAGGTGATACGCGGGTCGTACATGACCCGCAGCAGCCCGATCACGGCCAAGTCCTTGTTCATGTTGGCGCGCACCTGGCGGATCGTGTTGACCAAGTCGGTCAAGCCCTCGAGCGCGAAATATTCGCATTGCATCGGCACGATGACGCCGTGGGCACAACTGAGCCCATTGAGTGTGAGCATCGACAAGGAGGGTGGGCAGTCGATCAGGATGAAGTCGTATTCGGCCTGAACCTCGGCCAGGGCCGTCTTCAAACGCCGTTCCCGGCGCTCGACACCGACAAGCTCGACCTCGGCGCCAGCCAGATCGCGGTTCGCGCCCAACACATCGAATCCGCAACCCGCAGCCACGAGCTTGTCACTGATCGTGCGCGCCTGCGCGACGGTTGTGGAACCCAGCAAGACGTCATAGACGCTGGTGGCCAGTTGGCGCTTGTCCACGCCCGAACCCATGGTCGCGTTGCCCTGAGGATCGAGGTCGACCATCAAGACCTTCTGCCCCACCTTGGCCAGGCCTGCCGCCAGATTGACGGTTGTAGTCGTTTTGCCGACACCACCCTTTTGATTCGCGATACAGAAGATCCTGGCCATTCAATGATTCCCGTGGCGCGTGTCCGGTGGTCCGGGTCGGCTGGCAGGTGTAGTCAGTTGCCGACTGCCAACTTGACGCCAAAGCCGATCAGGAACAGCCCGGCCAGTTTGTTCAACAGGCGGCTGACAACGGGATTGGCACGCATACGTTCGGCGAGATGGTGGGTCATCAGTACCACGCACAAGCCATAGACAAACGTCAGGCTGGCGATCGTGATCGCCATGACGCCGAAAGTGACCAGCCCTTGGTGCCGCACCGGATCCACGAACAGCGGGAAAAACGCCATATAGAACATGATCGCCTTGGGATTGAGCAAGGTGATCAAAAACGACTGCCTGGTGTATTGGCCGGAGCGCATGTGCAGCACCGCTTTGCCGCCGGCGCGGGCGAACAGCATACGAATGCCGAGCCACGCCAGATAGGCGGCGCCCAGCCACTGAACGGCATGAAACGCCGCCGGGTACGCCGCCAACAATGCAGCGACACCAGCCACCGCCATCCACATCAGACACTGGTCGCCGGCGATCACTCCAAGGGTTGCGGCAAGGCCTCCCCGAATACCACCCTTGCTGGTGGAAGTGATCAAAGCCAGATTGCCCGGACCTGGAATCAGCAGGAAAACGACAATGGTGATGACAAATGCACCGTAATCCGCGACGCCGAACATGGGGAGATCCTTGAAGATGAAGAGCGAGTTTACTGCGTTCAACTCAGCCGGTGGGCTTGATCACGCCGCCGGCGCAGGTTTCGCGTTTGCGCCCAGCGTGTCATGCATCCACACGATGCAGCGCTGCGCATCCAGGCCGGGGACCACCAGGTGTTCCACGTGAAACACCTGGACCTCGGGTGGCAGGACAGCGATCTCCTTGTCGGGCTGCTGGCCCTTCATCGCCATCCAGGAACCGCCAGGCGAGACCAGATGGCGAGACCAGCGAACAAAGTCGGCCAAAGACGCGAAGGCGCGCGCGCACACCACGTCGTAGACATCGGACATCTGCTCCACCCGGCCATGCACCGCCTGCAGATTGCGCAGGCCCAGAGCGACCGCAACCTGGCGCACGAAGGCCATCTTCTTGGCAACCGCATCAACACACACGACCCGAACATCAGGGCAACAGACGGCAATCACGACGCCCGGCAGGCCAGCGCCAGCGCCGACATCGAGCAGCGCGGCGTCGCTCGTCTTACCCCGGTTCTGCAACTCACGCGCCAACGCAGGCACCACCGCCAGACTGTCGAGCAGGTGCTGGCGCAACATGTCCTGAGGATCGCGCACCGCCGTGAGGTTGTAGACACGGTTCCATTTCTGCAAAAGAGCCTGGTAGTCCAGCAACTGGGTAACCTGTTCCTGCGACAACGTCAGCCCCAGCTCGGCTACGCCGGCACGTAGTGCCCCCTCCATCGTGTTTGTGGTCACGCCAACTGCGCCTTGGCATCGCTCGAAGCGGGCGCTGCCGTTGCCACCTTGGCGCCGTGGCCAGCACGATGTTTTTTCAGGTACACCAGCAAAAGCGAGATCGATGCAGGCGTGATGCCGGAGATGCGCGACGCAAGACCTAGCGTCTGCGGCCTTTGTTTGCTCAGGATCTGACGCGCCTCGAAGCTGAGTGCCGACACCTGCAGATAATCCAGATCGTCTGGCAGGCCCTGGTTTTCGTAATACCCGGCACGCGCGATCTCGTCTTTCTGGCGATCAATATAGCCGCTGTAACGCGCCATAATCTCGACCTGGTCGATCACCGATTCGCCGAACAACATCTCCTCGGTTGGCAACGTCTCGGCGTTGATGTCCGACCAGGTCAGGTCGGCTGGCGAATAGCGACCGCCGCCCAAGGTCATGAGCCGACGGTACGACACGTTAGGTCGGCGCAGCAGATCGGCCAGGCTATATTCACGGTCTATTTCCTTGCCAAGCACCCGCAACGCCTCGGCCGCATCCAGGTTCCTGGGGCTGATCCAGATCGACCGCAACCGCTCTGTTTCACGTGAAACAGCGTCCCGCTTGCGGCAGAAGGCGTCCCAGCGGACATCATCCACCAGCCCCAGCCGACGACCGGTCTCGGTCAGACGCAGGTCGGCGTTGTCCTCGCGCAATTGCAGCCGGTACTCGGCGCGACTGGTAAACATGCGGTACGGCTCGGTGACGCCCTTGGTGATCAGGTCGTCGACCAGCACGCCCAGATAGGCCTCGTCACGGCGCGGCAACCAAGGCGCGTCGCCACGGCAAAACAAGGCCGCATTGATGCCGGCAAACATGCCTTGCGCTGCGGCCTCCTCATACCCCGTGGTCCCATTGATCTGCCCGGCGAAGAACAGGCCCGCTATGGCACGTGTCTCGAAACTGGACTTGAGCGCACGCGGATCGAAGTAGTCGTATTCAATCGCGTAACCGGGGCGCAGGATGTGCGCGTTCTCCAGCCCGGACATCGATCGCACCAGTTCGTACTGCACGTCAAACGGCAGGCTGGTGGAAATGCCATTGGGATAGACCTCGTGCGTCGTCAGGCCTTCTGGCTCCAGAAAAATCTGATGGCTCTGCTTGTCGGCGAAACGGTGCACCTTGTCTTCGACACTCGGGCAATAACGAGGCCCGACCCCCTCGATCTGCCCCGTGAACATCGGGCTGCGGTCCAAGCCGCCCCGGATGATGTCGTGCGTGCGTTCATTGGTATGCGTGATCCAGCACGACACCTGCTGCGGGTGCTGCTGGGCCGAACCCATGAAGCCGAACACCGGCGTGCGCCCGGGCACACCACCGGGCATGCCATCGCCGGGCTGCTCCAGGCACTTGCTGAAATCGATGCTGCGCCCGTCCAGCCGCGGCGGCGTGCCGGTCTTGAGCCGGCCCTGTGGCAATTTCAGCTCCTTGAGCCGAGCCGACAAACCCAGCGCCGGCGGATCCCCGGCCCGACCGGCCGAGTAGTTGTTCATGCCGACATGGATCTTGCCATCCAGAAACGTGCCCGCGGTAAGCACCACCGTGCGGCTGCGAAACCGGATCCCGACCTGCGTCACCGCACCCACCACGCGATCACCTTCGAGCATCAGGTCTTCGACCGCCTGCTGGAACAACCAGAGATTGGGTTGGTTCTCGAGCCGACGGCGGATCGCCGCCTTGTACAGGATGCGGTCGGCCTGGGCCCGCGTTGCGCGCACCGCCGGGCCCTTGCTCGAATTCAGAATCCGGAACTGGATGCCGCCCTCGTCGGTCGCGGCGGCCATCGCGCCACCCATGGCATCGACCTCCTTGACCAGGTGCCCCTTGCCAATGCCCCCGATCGACGGATTGCAGCTCATCTGCCCCAACGTCTCGATGTTGTGTGTCAGCAGCAAGGTCTTGCTGCCCATACGCGCCGCAGACAGCGCCGCCTCGGTACCGGCGTGGCCGCCGCCCACCACGATCACGTCAAATTCCTGTGGGTACATCATCATGGCATCACCCTCATGAGGAAACGCCGGGCCGCTCCCAAGTTTCCTCGCACCCCCTCGGGGGGCCTGGCAGAGCCAGGGCTGGGGGCGCTATTTACTTCCAAATCATCCACTGGCTCTACCAAACATTCACACTGCAAACCCAGGGCGCGCGCCACCTGTGCCAGCCGCCAGTCGGCGGTCACGAACAGGTCGACGTTGGCCGCCAACGCGCTGCCGACATGCAAGGCCTCGGCCACCCGCAATGCGCCACGCTCCATCGCGGCAAATGCAAAACGTTCGACATGGTCGTCCAACGGCACGCGCACCATGTCCGCCACATCGCGCTGCGCTGCGGCCCAGACCCGGTCGAACTCGGGCTTGGGCAGGCAGCCGTCGCGCAAGCGCCGCAACAAGGCTGCGGCCACCTCACTCTGGCAATGCGCCGCCACCAGCATGTCGTCGGCCTGCTCGAACAAGGCCAGCACCCGGTCGTGCCCGGCCTCGGACGCATACCGCTTGACCAGCGCACCGGCGTCCAGCATGACGCGGGTGGCGCACCGGTCTGTCGCCACAAGAGCGTCGAGCGCCGGACGCTGCTTGCGCGCCACCAACGGTTGGGCCTGACGGACCTTCATGGCGTCTGCTCCGCTGGCTCATCGATCACGGCATCGGACAGCGACACGCCATCGGGCAGGCGTACGGGCGTAAACGCCTGCTTCCAGCTGGGAATCCGGTCCCGGTCGGTTTCCCTGATCGGCACCAGATCGGCCACGGGCTTGCCGTGGCGCAAGATACGCACGGTCTGGCCCTGTTGCACCAGATCCAGCATCGACGACGCATGGGCCCGAAACTCACTCAAGGGCAAAGAGATCATTTTTGTACAAATTAATAATATCTGTACAGTTTAACCGTTCGCGCTGCGGTGTTGCTGCCCCAGGAACACCGGACGGCGCGCGCACAATGGCAGCATGAAACTCCTCGTCTTCGCGGGCAGCACCCGCCAGCAGTCCTTCAATCGGCGCCTGGCCGCAGCTGCGGCGGCACTGGCTGCCGAGGCCGGCGCCGAGGTCACGCACATCGAGCTGGCCGACTTCGACATCCCGATGTACAACGCCGATCTGGAAAGCCGCGGCACACCGGTCGCCGTCGTGCGGCTCAAACAACTGATGTTCGACCACCCCGCCTGGCTGATCGGTTCGCCCGAATACAACGGTTCCTACACCGCCCTGCTCAAGAACACCATCGACTGGGCATCGAGCCCGATCAAGACCGACCCGGCATGGGATGACGGGTTCAAGCCGTTCCGGGGCAAGGTGGTCGGCATGCTCAGCGCGTCCAACGGCGCGCTCGGTGGCCTGCGCTCGCAAAGCCATCTGGCGCCGCTGCTGCTCAACCTGCACTGCTGGCTGGCACCAAAGGCATTTGCGCTCGGGCGCGCCGCCGACGCATTCGATGCCACTGGTGCACTGGCCAGCGATGCCCACCGCGCCAGCCTCAAGGCCGTGATCGACCAGGTGCTGTGGGCTGCACAACGATTGCAGTCCGACTGAGAGCGTGAGAGGCAATCGCTTGAGCCCACGCAAGACCCCGCAACCAGCCCCAAGCGCTTCGGGCCACGGCCAGTCGCGGGGTCTTGCCCTGCGGGCCGGGGCGCCCAAGGGCGCTGTGCGGCGTTGCGACGCTTGCCCATGTCCCGACATGGGCTGCGCGTCGCGCCTTGCCCTCCACCCTTGGGCACCCCGTCGTGGGCCCAATCGATTACCTCTCACGCTCTGAGAGCGTGAGAGCGACTCGGGCCCCTGTCGGCGCCCGGTGTTCGCCGAGAAGCGCTTTTTGCTTCTGGTGAGCGTGGCAACAATGCCAATCATTTTCCAAGGCTTTTCATGCCCGCCTGATGCGCCTGCGCCGCCCCACAGACCCAAGCCAGATGGCGGCCCGTTACCATCACGTTTGCCAACAACGCGCCAAGCGCGGCCGCCAAACCTACTCGCGCAATCCCCCACCATGAAACTCTATTACTCGACCGGCGCCTGTTCCTTGTCCGTACACATCACCTTGCACGAATCCGGCCTGGCGTTTGAAGCCCTGGCCGCCCCGACCAAGACGCACCAGCTTGCAGACGGAACCGACTACTACAGCATCAATCCACTGGGCTATGTGCCGCTGCTGGTGCTGGGCGATGGCACCAAGTTGCGGGAGTGCCCGGCGATCATGCAATACGTGGCCGATCAGGTGCCCGACCGGCATCTGGCCCCCGCCAACGGCACGCTGGCTCGCACCGAGCTGCAGGCGTGGCTCAACTTCATTGCGATGGAGCTGCATGCGCGCTTCGGACCGCTGTTCGACCCCACCACGCCACCGCAATACAAGGCGGCCGTCAGCGCCCGTGTCGCGGACCGTCTGCAATGGCTCGACAAGGAACTGACCGGCAAGCAGTTCCTGATGGGCGAGCACTATTCGGTCGCCGACGCCTATCTCTTCACGGTGAGCAACTGGCCCCGCCTGGTGGGCATCGACCTCTGCCCCTATGCCCATCTGAACGCCTTGCGCACGCGGGTCGCCGCGCGTCCCGCCGTGATCGCTGCGATGACGGCAGAAGGCCTGATCAAGTGACGGTCGCTGCGCCTACCAACGGCGGTTGACCGCCTGATTTCCGCTGGCGGCCCCCATGCGCATTACCGATATCTGCCACGCGGCAAGTAACCCATTGGGTGAGTGCTCTATGCACCCGCCCGGGCGCATCCAACTATGGTTTGCAGGTTGAAATCACCACGGTTGTCACCACCTGCACACGATGAAGTCACTGTTTGATCCCGTTCAGGTCGGTCACCTGAAGCTCGCCAATCGCATCGTTATGGCGCCTCTCACCCGCAACCGCGCGCCCGGTGCGATTCCCACGCCCCTGATGGCGACCTACTACACCCAGCGCGCCAGCGCCGGGTTGATCGTCAGTGAAGCCACCGCCATCAGCCACCAGGGCCAGGGTTATGCGGACGTGCCAGGCATCTGGAACCAGGAGCAGATCGCCGGCTGGCAAAAGATCACCGACGCGGTGCACGACGCCGGTGGCAAGATCGTCGTTCAGCTCTGGCACGTTGGCCGGGTGTCCCACACCCAGCTGCAGCCCGGGCATCAGGCGCCGGTCGCGCCCTCTGCCATCACGGCCAAGACCAAGACGGTGCTGATCGAGCACGGCGTGCCGACCTTTGTCGAGACGTCGGCGCCCCGCGCACTGCGCCTGGACGAATTGCCCGGCATCGTGGCCGACTACCGGCACGCCGCGCGTTGTGCGATCAAGGCTGGCTTCGACGGCGTTGAAGTACACGCCGCCAACGGCTACCTGCTGGACCAGTTTCTGCGTGCTGGGTCAAACCAGCGCGATGACGCGTATGGCGGGTCGATCGAGAACCGCGCGCGTCTGCTGGTCGAGGTCGTGCAGGCCATCACGCAGGAGATCGGCGGCGCGCGCGTCGGCATCCGGCTGTCGCCGGTAACACCTGCCAACGACGCGTTCGATGCCGAACCGCAAGCCCTGTTCGAGCATGTGGCGCGCCAGCTCGGGCCGTTGCAGATGGCCTACCTGCACGTGATCGAAGGCGCCACCGGTGCAGCGCGCGACTTCACGCAGGGCCAGTCGCCCTTCGACTACGTAGCCTTGCGCACGCAATACCGGCAGGCCGGCGGTCGCGGCGCGTGGATGGTCAACAACGGATACGACCGCAGCCTGGCGGACCAGGCACTGGGCCAGAGTGCTGATCTGGTCGCATTCGGCAAGTTGTTTATTGCCAACCCGGACTTGCCACGGCGCCTGCGCGACGGCGCTGCGCTCAACACACCGGACCGCACCACCTTTTATGGCGGCGCAGAGAAGGGGTATACGGACTATCCGGCCCTGGCAGCCTGATAGCCAAGCCCGACAGCCTCCAAAGATGGGCTAGTGGCTCGCGCCCAGCCCGATGGGCTCGGGTGCGTTCATCACAATGCGGGTGAACAGCCGGTCGTACAAGGGGTCGCGCGGGAACTTGCCGGTCAGCGGATCCTTGTTGGTGGCAAACGCCGCATCGAGCTCCACCCAATCCTTGCCACTGAGGCATTTCTCGGCTTCGGGCAACACGACTGTTTCCTCGATTTGCATGTGCTCCAGATAAAAGCGGACGTACGCACGGGCTGCGGTGTCGAACACTTCACGCCGTGACTCGCCCAGCAACTCCCACGCCAGAAGATGGTGCTGCAGCTCACGCACCGCCCCTTCCCCGTTCATGTGGTCCTTCTCGAGCCGCTCGATTGTCGACATGAGTTGCGGCGCCGCGCGCACGACCTTGGGGAACAAAAGGTCGGACTCCTTGGGATGGTGCAGGCGCTCGGGGAACTCATCGATATAGAACAACATTGCGCGCAGCACATCGAAAAACTGGTCCGCGTTGTCGCCCGGTCCGCGCTGCACCATCAAAGACAGCGAACGCAACATCGCCGCCAAAGCGGCGTGTTCATCCCGGATGATCCGAATGCATTCGTGGGCCATGCGTGAACTCCTTGTATACCTGCCAACCTCGGTGCAAGCTTCCCACCGAATGACCCGAACCCTCTTGATGCACGTCAACTGGCCGCCAGACATTTGCAAACCGCATCCAATCACCGGTCTTGGGTCGACCGGGGCCGCACAAGTCGCCCGACCCGGACGTGACGACCGCAGCACATGGTAAAAACGGCCACCGCCCGACCCGGGCGTGCCTGCATGGAGTGCGCCGCGTGAAACTGAAGATGGCCAAGAATTCGTTGTTTGCAATCCTGTTGCGTTCACCGTGGTGGATCAGCATGGCCGTGGTCGCCGTGTTCGCGCTGGCATCGGGCGCCTTGTTGCCTCCGCAATACGTGGTTTTCGGCCTGATGGGCGCAATACCGTTCCTGGTCGTCGGCTGCATCGCCGCCTACCGGCAAATGCGCGCGCCCAGCGAGAAGGTCGTCGAACAGACACTGGCCGCGGCCGCTGCGATGTCCTGGCGCGAGTTCAGCCAGACACTCGAACAAGCCTATCGCCGGCTCGGCTACGAGGTGCGGCCATCGAAGGCGGCCGCAGCGGACCTGGAACTGACGAGGAACGCGCAAACCACGCTGGTATCGGCCAAGAAATGGAAAGCCGCCAGCCACGGCATCGAACCTTTGCGGGCATTGAGCGGCGCGCGCCAGGCGCAGGATGCGAGCCATTGCATCTATGTCACGCTGGGCGAATTGAACGACCAGACACGGCGGTTTGCACAGCAGAACACGATCGAACTGGTCAACGGCGCCGCCCTGGTCCAGTTGATCGGCAAGCTTGCGGCGCCCTGACTGACGGTCGCGCGGCCGGCACCATGCATGGCGGCGCCAACTTTACAAACTATTGTCGTGCGTGCATCGCGTCGTTACACAGGGCCGACAGAATCGAATTCGACCTGAAGCGATTTTCCGCGATCAGGTAACGATTCACTGAAAGGAATTGAACATGCGCTCTGTATTCAAACCCCTGGTCCTGGTAGCCGCACTCGTCTCGGGTGGCATGGTTGGCGCCGCACAACCTGGCCCTGCCGCGGGCCAGCAACACGCACAAATGGCGGGCCATGGTGGCATGGACATGGCCAAGATGCAGGAAAGAATGGCGAACCGCATGGCCGAACTCAAGGCCAAGCTCAACCTGACCGCCGCACAGGAGCCTGCCTGGGCCAAGTTTGTCGCCGCCGTGCAGCCGCCCGCCGACATGGCGCAACGCATGGGCCGCGAGAACCGCGCCGACATGCACAAGGATATGCAGGCCATGACAACGCCGCAACGCATCGACCGCATGAACGCCATGAAGGCGCAACGCGATGCCCACAAGACGTCACGCAACGATGCAACATTGGCGCTGTACATCGGGCTCACGTCGGAGCAGCAAAAGGTGTTTGACGACAACTCCATGCGTGGCCGCAATGGAATGGGTCAGCATGGCGGCAAGGGCCGCCACCACGGCTGATCCGCAGGGCCGGCGGCTCGCGGCCAGCATACGATACGGACCGGTCAGGCGAGCATTTTCTGCAGCTCGCCGCTGGTCAGCAGCTTGTGCAGGTCGTCGGCGCCGCCGACCAGTGTTCCTTTGACGAACACCATCGGCAACGTGGGCCAACCAGTCCACATCTTGAGCGCGTTGCGCGCGCGCCAGGTGTTGAAGTAGTTGCCGTATTCGAGGTAGTGGTACGGCACGTTGGCGGCATCGAGCAGCTTGCGTGCCTTCTTGGGCATCGGGTTCATGCCCATTCCGACCACCACCACGGCGTGCGACGCAATGGCAGCCTGAACCTCCGTGACCAATTCCTGGCGACTGCTCGCCACTTTTTCGCGTATGGCCGGATGAATCCGGGATTCGTCGAGAACGGGACGCGCCATGGATCACACTCCTGCAAAGGCAAAGCTCGCATTATGAGGCCCGACCCAACGCGCCAGCAGGCGTGAATACGGCTTAGACTTGGCCGCAAGGCGCCACTTTGGCCTCGCACATGAACAACAAGTCCGCATCCCCCTCCCGCAAGAACACTGCCGCCACCTCGGTTCGTATCGTCGGCATGGGCGCGCCACTGCAATGGCTGGTGCTCGGATGGCAGGACCTGCGTCGCAGCACCTGGCTCAGCCTGAGCCATGGCGCGGCATTGACGGTCTTCGCCTGGGCGTTGCTGGCCTTTGCCCACCAAAAGTTCTGGTTGCTTGCGGGCGCATTCTCCGGCTTCCTGGTCGTGGCACCGGTGCTGGCGACCAGTTTGTACGCGATGAGCCGTGCCCTGGCACACCGGCGCCCAGTCCACATGCGGCTGTTGCATGACACCTGGTTGAGCTGGCAACAATCGCGCCTGTCGGAGCCCGCCGGCTACTGGTGCCTGGTGCGGTTCGGCCTGCTGCTGGCCCTGGCCGGAACGGGCTGGGTCATGACATCGGCAGCACTCATCACGTTGCTGTCGCCGGCACCGATCAACACCCCGCTCGATTTCCTGCGCGTGATCGTGCTGGCCAACGACAACCTGCTGTTCGAGACCTGGCTGCTGATGGGCGGTGTGCTGGCGGCGCCGATATTTGCCTCCAGCGTGGTGTCGATGCCATTGATGCTGGACCGCCGCATCGGCGCCATGCCGGCGGTGCTGACCAGCTGGCAGGTCGTGCTGGCCAACCCAGCCCCGATGGCGCTCTGGGCCGGGCTGATCATGCTGCTGGTATTGCTGGGATTCGCCACCGCGATGCTCGGCCTGGTGGTGCTGATTCCGTTGCTGGGCCACGCCAGCTGGCACGCCTACGTCGCACTGGTCGATGCCAAAGCCTTGCCCGAGCGCCCGTTGGGCGATTGAGCGCGATGTTCGGGTTCAGTGAGGAACAGATCGCCGGCTTCGGCCTGACATTCGGCCTGGGCGCTTTCATGCTCTACATGTTGTTCATCGTGGGACAACTGGCATGGGAAGCGAAAGCAGGGAAGTTCGGCGCGTTCGTCATTTTTCTTGGACTGGCATTCGGCATGGTCGGTTTCGTCGCCAAGTACCTGATCCAGTGGATCCTGAACATCGGCTGACAAGGCCGACAGGTTCTTCAGCCGATGGCGCGAATTCCGATCCACCAGCCATGCAACCACATGGCGAACGCCGCCCAGGCGAGCAGACCGACCACGAGTGTGATCAGCGTGCGCGCCGTCTGGCCAGGCGCATAGACCGTGCCGGCCACGCGATCGCGCTCTCGTGCGGCAAAAAAGCTGAGCACCGCCCACACCAGGAACGATCCAAACAGCAGGACATGCGCCATATTGCCGTTGGCCAGCAGATGGGCCAGCGCCCACACCTGGACCGCCAGCACCATGGGATGGTGCACACGCGCCTTGATACCGTTGGCCGGCACATACGCAGCCACCAGAAGCACGAAAGCGATGAGCGTCAGCGGTGCGGCCAAGTGGCGCATGGCCAGCGGCGGGCTCCATAACTGGACCGGCGTCATCCGCGCCTGGGAAAAACCCCAGACGATCAGCAGGAAGCCCACCAAGGACAGCACCGAATATGCGCCTTTCCACGGCTGCGCGCCAATACGGGCAATGGTACGGGTGCGCCAGTCGTCGGCAACGATACGCACCATATGCACGCCGATGAACAACACGAGTCCAAGTACCAGATACGCCATGCAAGATGCTCCTGTTGTGTTCGGCCGTTGTGCCCGCCGTGCTCATGAGGAAACGCCGGGCCGCTCCCAAGTTTCCTCACACCCCCTCGGGGGGCCTGGCGAAGCCAGGGCTGGGGGC